>Ga0123341_1002583_pt1 | contig 15014 bp, 11 predicted proteins | sample Turbeapinknodule_FD_89959 | JGI IMG/M metagenome (GOLD analysis project Ga0123341, IMG submission 89959) | Root nodule microbial communities of legume samples collected from Mexico - Turtle bean Mexico pink nodule | ecosystem: Host-associated > Plants > Roots > Nodule | place: Mexico: Nepantla... | reverse complement strand
GATATATCCTGTAAAAATTAATAATTAATATACAAAATTATGAGTATTATATGAATGATTATTATCACTTGTCATGTGTGTCACTTGCATAATAATAAGATTTAAAATCATGACAAGTAATCATTATTCTGGGTTAATATTTTAACATATATTAGTTGTGTAATGATACGTAAGTGAGTTGTATGTGGTACTGTGGAAATTATTTGTGGGTTTTAGGATAATTAATTTACCTTTTTTTCCATTAATCTCTTCATTTTTATGTGAATATGTTGGTTATGTTTTAAGATATGGATAAATCCATTCCACATTAATTTCTATTTAATGGAAATATTTGTATTATTTTTCTCATTAATTCCTTTGAGAATCCCAATGTTATAATTTCACCTTGATTTCCTTTACAATCCTTTTTACTATATATTTTAAAATAAGTCAAATCATTGTACAAATCTTGATTTCCATAACTAATTATATTAGTTTCTTCAAAGCTAGGGTTTGCATGTTTGCTTACAAGTGCACAAACTTATCTCTATTTTCAACTCAATTTAGAAAAAAAAAACATTTTTACTATGAGATTAACATGGTCTCAAGAACAATAAGAACCCTAACTTATCATTATCATGAAAGGATAATTTCATTTGATGATTTAGGATATACTAATAAGTTAACAAAAAGAAAAATTAATAATAATAATAATAAGGAGATAAATACAAATTAGATGATGATATATATAAAAAGGTTATATCATATCTGCACTTTCCCTGTTTAAAAAAAAATCTTAAAATGTCTGTTTTTATTATATAAAAACATATAATAAAAAGATTATGATAAAATATTGTCATTACCATTTATATATAGTAAGATCAAAACAAATAATCCAATTCTTGATAAATAATTTTCAATCGAGATGAACATATCACTAAAAACCATTCATTAGTTTCTTATTTTTATTCTGAAGAAAAGAAAAAGCATCATATCATAAGCTGTTTTGTTATCTGTGTGTTCCTCTTGTATACGTTACTTGAAAAATTTAATAATTTGAGTAGATTTATTGAATAGTTTAATGGATTGAATTAAATGTATTAAAGAGTTTCTGAATATATGGGTATTGATATGTATTAAGTAGTGCAATAGTTTTTTTATTGGTATGAAAGGTATGATATGATGAAGGGCGAAGTTGTTTTGTTGAAATGGTGAGAATGGAAGGAAGAAGGCGTGGAGGTTGCAGTGGTCGACGCATAGTGGCAAGCAAAAGAGGGAGTGGCAACGGCAATGGCAACGGCAATGGCAACGCCAATGGCATCAACACCAACACCATCAACAACAACAACAACAGCATCAGTGTCATCAAGAAGCTTCAAACCCGCGAGATTTGTTCCAAGCCTCATCGTGCTTTTGCCTCAGCCACTTCCCCTCACAGATTCCGCACTATGCGTTTGACGCACTATTATGACTCTCATGATCCCTCCAAGTCTCGCTCTTCCCTTTTGCCCTTCTTGTTGAAAAGAACTAAAGTTGTAGAAATTGTTGCTGCCAAAAACCTGATTTTCGCCCTCTACCATTCTGGTCTCTGTGCAGCTTTCAGTAGAGGTGAGGCTTCCTTTGTGGCCTTTGATTCTTGATTTCTGGGTTTCAATTGCCATTATCCATTGCCCGTTTGTTAATCGTTGTCGGGTTTGTGTAAAAATCAAAACTTTTTTATGGTTTCATGCAAGAATGGCCATTGCTCATCGCCCATTTGATAATCAGGGCATGTTTGTGTGAAAACCTTATATTTTTTATTCCCTCATGTGTGTTAGGCATTACCCATTTACTATGCATTTTCATGTTTGTGTAAAAGCCACAACCTTTGATTCTTTGTTGTGTGAATTGCTATTGTCCCATTACTCATTTGTTAATCGTGAGAAATTTGGTGTGAAAACCTAAACTTTTGTTTTTTTTTTTTGTATGAATTGCCATTGCCCGTTATCAAGTTGTTTGTTATTCATGGGCACATTTCTGGAAAACTCAACTTTTGATTGGTTGATGCATGAGTTTCCATTGCCCATTACCCATTCGTGAATCATGAGCGCTTTTGTGTAAAAACCTGAACTTTTGATTCTTTCATGTATGAATATCCATTTTTAATCAGGGGCACATTTGTGTTAAAATCAAAACTTTTTATACTTGCATGTGTGAAATGCCATTGCCCTTTACCCACCCATTCTTTAATCACGGGAATGTTTGTGCAAAAGCCTCATGTTTTGATTCCTTCATGTATTACTGCCCATTACCCATTTACTAGTCATTGTCTTGTTTGTGTATAGATCTACTCTTTTGATTGACTCTTTCATATATGAATCCTGTTGCCCATTACCTTATGTTAATCATGAATACTTTTGTGTATAAGCCTAAACTTTTGAGTCTTTCATGTATGAATTGCCATGGCCCATTTTTTTTCATGTATGAGTTTCCACTGCCCATTTGTATAAAAACCACAGCTTCTTATTGTTTTATATTTGAATTGTCATTGCCTATTTCCCATTTGTCAACCATTTGTATGCAAACGTTGTTCCTTTTTGGGTATGGATTTTCGTTACAACTACAACTCCCTCCCACTTATTAGTTATTGTACTACATACGTGTCTTTTTGGGTATGAATTATCATTTACTGCTTCCCATTTATTAGTTATTGTCCTATCTACACAGACCACTATTTTTTGTATGAATTGTGATTACCACTTCTCATGAGTTAGTTATTGTTGGATTTTATACAATTCATGTAATTGGGGTTTTGTGTGTGAATTCCTTGCAGAAACCGATGAGAGGATTTGCTTTTTGAATGTCTGCCCTGATGAAGTCATCCGCAGCCTCTTCTTTAATAAGAACAATGACTCACTTATTACTGTATCCGTTTATGCTTCAGAGAATTTCAGCTCTTTGAAATGCAGATCCACAAAGATTGAGTGCGTGCCTTGTATGATTGTTCTTTCAAATCCTCCTATTCAACGTGTTAAAACAATTTTGCTTACATGATCTTTTGTTTATGTTCTTAGATACATACGGAGGGGCACCCCAGATGCTGGGTTTCCTCTTTTCCAGTCTGAATCATTGAAATGGCCTGGATTTGTAGAGTTTGATGATGTCAATGGAAAGGTCCTAACATACTCTGCACAGGATAGGTACCTTCATCATTCTATTGTCTTTCTGTTCCAATTCTACTGTTTTGCAAGTGTTTAGTCTGCTCATTGCTTATTCTATCTAATACATTTTGTTTGAATGGTGTCAGTATTTACAAGGTTTTTGATCTCAAGAACTATACCATGCTATACTCAATTGCAGATAGGCATGTTCAAGAAATCAAGATCAGGTACTTTCTCTTTCTCAGGCTGACTTTCTGTTTCATAATTCCAGGTTTTGCAAAAGCCCTATTTATTTAATAAATTAGCATGCATGGTCATGTCGCTGTCATGGTAATTTTATCCTATCTGTTTGTACTCCTTGCTACATAGTTACCGTTATATTGTTCACTGGTAAAAGTTATTCAGGTTCTTATTTTGTGGATGATGGTTGGGATGGTTATATATTTGAGAAACCTAATGATTGACTCAGGTTTTATTAACAAGGTTCTAGGGAAAAAAGGATTTTCCAGCAGATGAATAAGTTGGGATATCTGCATGTCTCACATCTAGTACATTTGGTCAATAGAGATCTAGAAGCTTTGTTTCACAATCGAAGAGGTGTGAGGCAAGGAATGTGTTATCTCTTCTTTGTCTATTTTTGTTGTGGATGTTCCCCTGTCTTATTTCTTGATCAATTAATTATGAGCAGCAGGTGGACTACAGGAACCATAGTGGGTTAGAAGGGGTAGTACTGTGGTACTCTGTCATTTTCAGTTTGCGAATGACATCAAAATGATGTGGATAATATCATGATTGTTCTCTCTCTATTCCATTGAAGTTCTGGCGTGTTGTTGGATTTGTACAGTGAGTGACCACTTGTTTACTTGTTGAGTTCCTTTGGGTGGTACTGTTTCTTTTGGGGACCCAGTTGTTATGAAGATTTCTAACCACCTAGCCAGTTGGAAAGGGGCCTAAAGTCAAATTTCCGTCACTCAGACTAGTCTTTCCAGAGCATTAGTCTCTGCTATTTCTCTTTATTCCATATTCTTTTATGTATGAAACAGTTATCATTGTTTCACTGCTCTTTTCATTGTGGCATTTAAGGAAGCCCAGTTCTGGAAAGTATAGGGTCTCCACTAATTTCTAACACACTCCATTCCTCCGTCACCTTAACAACATGCTCCTTAAAATTAAAATTAGCTTGTATCTCCCTGAAGATCTGAAGCCACTCATGCCCTCCCTTCCCTCCCTATGTCAACTGCTCATAAATAGAAGTACCGTACCACCTTAAAAAAATCAGTCAATTATGGTTCTAAATTCCCAACACCCCCAATTGTTTACAACCTATATCCATGCCCAACCTCTAAATTAATATACCCTTTGGTCGTCTCTGGTTGAATTATTCACTCCCTCACCTGGATTAGAGGATAAAATTATTTGAAGCACCTGAATCTGCTAGCACCATCACCTTTTCTTTGATCTCTCATTCCTTGATCATGGATGTCTTTGATGTCATCCCGGCAATACTGCTCATGTTCTGTTGCATGCAAGCTCCACTGACGAAATTCTTTCCTTTGCTCTCCTAAATTATGTCCTATTTGTCCTTTCAAAAGATCAACATGTGTAATTCTTTGGTATTTTTTGTAAAAGAAATTATTTTCATCACAACAGATACGAATCTCTTATTTTTCATCATAACAGAGACCTAATCTCCTCCGTACCTTTTCTGAATTTCATCCTTGGTTAACTTCTTGAACTCAGCATTTCTTATATTTCCATCACTAGAGATGCTGAGTGCCAGCCACACTAGACATGCTGGCATGCTCTGTTTGTGCACATTGACCATTGTTGCCAAGTGCTTAGATCTGTCTTGTGTCTTTTCTCCCAAACATTTGCTCTTGGGCCATGACCCAGTTGCTATTATGTGCCTATCAACTAGAAGCTTACCCAATCCACCAGGTTGACTTCTCATGTCCTGATGACATCACTACTAAGTTTCCAGACTGCTTGATTAAGAGACCAAACTCCCTTCAGAACTGCCTCCTCCATTCTCTCAGCATACTTCCATTCTTGTCCCTTTTTTTTCTCTCATACACCAAACCTTACTGATGTGGCCATCTTTTGGCTTCTTTTGTCTCCTTCTATGTACCTGGATTATGGATTAGCTCATCAATATCAGGAGTTGCTAATAATATAAAAGATTTTGAAAGATTTATTCCACATGCTTTTACACTTATACTACATTTTAGTCATTGCATTCTTGGAGGACAATTGGGTATTCATCTCTTAGTTTGGCTTTCCCACAACTTATCAGCTACCCCCTTTACACAATTTTCCTATGCACATTTTTAGTGTTCAAGACTCCAGTCCTTATAATATTTCTATTTTTGTTTGGAATCGGTGACAATCTTGGGTCTCCTTGACTTTGTTCTCGTGTTGTTTGGTCTGGATAAAAGGGATTTGGTCCCTTAACCATCTTAGGTGGTTTATATGCGAATCTGTTTTTTCAATTACTAGCTCCTTGAATATACATAGTATCACATTGATAAACCTGTTTGTAAGTCCATTGCCCCCTCCAAGGTTTAAGTCCTTTATTTGGACTATGGTGCACATGAAATACCAATGACATGGAACAAGTTTGAAGGCTAAACAAGGCTCTCTTAATATGTGTTTGATGCTAGCTTAGAATCCTTTTATACCTATTTCTTTGTTGAATATTTTATTTTTGTCATTTTAGGAGAATGGCAGGTGGTCCTGAAGTCCTTGAACCTTTTTCTCATTTACTAGCTTTACTGACTTTTGTAGAAACACAGTTTTCTAACACTTCGGTGTATTTGATTAGAGAGTAATTCTCTCATCTTTAAGTAGATCTACTTGGTGTAAAGTACATGGTCTTTTTAAAAGGAATCTCTTACTCCTCTCCTGATGTTTTCTCTTTTTTTTGTGTAGGATCTATTCCTAATCTTTTTATTTCGGTGGATTTCTTCTTTTGTTACTTTTCCTGTACTTATTACTTGTTATTTTTGTTACAGTCCTGGCATCATGTTATTAATTTTCAATAGAACCAGTGGTCATATTCCCCTCAAGATTATATCCATTGAGGATGGCACAGTTCTCAAAGTATTCAACCATCTGCTTCATCGGAATAAGAAGGTGGACTTCATAGAGCAATTTAATGAAAAGCTTCTAGTCAAGCAAGAAAATGAGAACCTTCAGATTCTTGATGTGAGCTTCATTTTTCCCTTTTCTTTTAATATTTGTGTCTGAAAAGGGATCCACTTACTCCTTGAATAAATCTTCTCTAACTGTAATAGCTTTCTATGTACTTTTGAATTTCAATAATCTAACGTTTAATGTTCAGAGTTCTCATTTAGTAGATTAAATCTATAAAATTTATTTCATGTAAAACTCATTTAAATTAAGCAGATCCCTTTCTTCATGTCTGTGTTTTCCTATATAATTATTTTCACGTCTGGTTGTGTGATTTTCGTAGGTTCGAAATGCCGAGCTGATGGAGGTAAGCAGAACAGAGTTCATGACTCCATCAGCATTTATCTTTCTGTATGAGAATCAGTTGTTCCTTACTTTCAGAAACCGAACAGTTTCTGTTTGGAATTTCCGAGGGGAGCTTGTCACTTCATTTGAGGATCACCAATTGTGGCATCCAGATTGCAATACCAACAACATATACATAACAAGTGATCAGGATCTCATTATCTCTTACTGCAAGGCAGATTCTGATGATCAATGGATGGAAGGCAATGGTAATCATGTTTGAGTTTAGTTTTCCTTTGATTTCTAAATGGAGTAATCATAAGCAGCTTTTAATTTGTTTAAGTGGTCTTATATCTTTATAATTTGCTCTTTGGCACAGCTGGCTCAATTCATGTCAGCAACATCTTGACTGGGAAATGTGTCGCCAAAATTAATACAACAATTAGTTGTGCCAGGGCGGATGAGTGCAGCCGCAACGGTTGTAGCTGCAGGGAAAGTCTTTATCCCTGCCTAATGAGGAATTCAGTTACAGAGGCTTTGGAGGACATCACTGCCCTCTTTTACGATGAAGATCGAAATGAGATCTATACTGGTAACAGACATGGTCTTCTTCATGTATGGTCTAACTAATGACTTTTCATGCTTCTTCTGGCTTCATGGGCCAAAGAACCCCATGCTTGGGTTTTCCCTTTTGATGATGGAATGGAACTATTTCAGCTTTGGATTTCAGAAATACAAGCTGCCTCACAGCATTGTAACAATAGTTTGTGAAACTATGATCTAGGACTCTGCATTGTGGATTTCATAGTTTATGCAGAGGTAACCAAAAGTGTTCAGGAAAACTTGATATGTATGCTTTTCTTAGGCTCTCTTATATTTTCTGTATAGTACAATCACTGCTGAAAATTGAGGCAGATGAGACATACTACTTGTATTAAGTTTGTCCTGGAATTCATAGGAGAACGATGTGGGATGGAAAAGGGGCATATTTTATGGAGTTTTTTTTACCTCATCCATGTCATTGGTGTAAATCTCTCTATAAATTTGTTTTTCATTTTTGTTTTTTTTTTGTTTTCTTAGAACGAGTAGAAACATAGGCCCTATGAGTCCTAGGTATGATCTTCTATTCCCTAGTTTATATTTTTTTATACTTTTCTTTGATCTGAGATCCTGCAATTAATGGAAAATTGAATGCTTTGGGACAATGGCTATGGTGCACCATCTTATTAGGTGGTTTATGGTGCACCACTAGATTGACTTGATCTCTACACCATAACATAACTTTCTTCCTCTCTAGTACCATTTGTCACTGCCGACCACTGTTTGTTGTCAGAAACGTTTTCCTGCAATATTGTATCTTCCACACCATGTTCTTCCTCCATTTGTAACCCCTCATTGTACCATTTTCCTCCACCAAAGAAAAATTCAAGAACCCTCATTGTCTCTTTCCTCTCATCCCAAAATAGCAATCAACCTCAACAAATCTCTTGAGCCTTGAGCAAGTTCACCCCTCTTTCTCCCTGCTTGTTGTTACTTGATAAGATGGTATGGGTTTGTTTCCCCTCATCCTGCTTCTATTTGTATAACTATTGAATCAAATAGGATTTATTATAGCTTAGGTTAATGTCACATGAATCAAGTTTGTTTTCTCTTATCTACCAATGTAGCATAAATCAAAATATATAATTTGAAAATTGAGATTTTTACTTTGGTAGTATGTTTTTTTTACTTAAGTATGTTTTAAGTTTATGCAATTTAATTCCTTTTGACTTTAATCCTTATAGTTTCTTTTGTTGATTTTAGATTTCTTCTCATCATTAACCATTATTAGCTTTTGCATTAAATAGAAAATATGAAGAAAATTAAAGTAAAAATAAATAAATAAAGATAATTAGGTTATCTTAGATGCATAATTCAATTAAGTGGTGTATTTCTATCTTAAATAAATCAGTAGCATAATTATATATAATTTTTTAATATACTATTAACAGTGTTTTTTTTTAATCTTTTTAATAGTAGTTTACTTTTTAACATTGCGATTTAAAAAAACTATAATTTATTAGATGTTAGAATGTTCATAACAATAATAAGAATTAATTTTTTTATCTTCTCAGTCTATAAAATAATGTATTAATAAAAGTGATGATTATTTAATACTCAATGCAGTGGTATAGAGGGTTTAAGATCATTAACACGAGGTCTTAGTTAGAGGGTCATCATGCTTAAAATTTAATCATCTAAATTTTAAATTAATTCAAATATTTATTATTTGATGAGTGAATGAAAAGATAATTGTTTAACTTTAAAGTTTTAATTGAAGCTTCTGGATGAAGACTATATATACTATGTCAACATTAGCTGGAATCAATCTTTTTCCTTATTCTAAGACACAAGTGTTAGGTTAGTGTATAAAGTAAGAATCTTGTGGAAGTTTTATGAACATTAAAGACCATAAATTATGTGGTTCAACATATTCCTAATGTGAATGCTCTAAATAAAATTAATGGTATTGGATTCCCTTCATTATCTTGTGTGTATAAAAATTCCCTAAAACTCAAATTACAGCCTTTAAAATCTTATACAGAAGTAGCTTTAAAGCTTGATTAAAACGAATGGCTCATTCCTCTGTTAATCAACCCTTGATACAACTTTCGCCTGTAATTTTCACGTAATTCAGTCATGAAAATTATAATGGTCAATCTTCTATAATGATCCTTACTTCCTAATGGTTTTTTTTTGTGAAGCGGGGTATATTTGTGAATGTTTTTCAAAGTGTGCAGATGGCTCCTATTACTTGATCAAATAAAAAGTTTAATACTACTGTTTACGATTTACGGTAGCTATACTTTATCATACTGTTAATTAAAAGCATTATACAGAGATGAACAAGCAAAATTCCTGATTCAAATATAATTCAGCACAATAAAGTGTCAAAATGGCATTAATTAGTGTACTGTCATCTGCAGACTGAAATGGGAAACTCTTAAAGAACAAAACCACCTCACATATGATGTATGTGGAGGGATGAAACCTTCAATTATTTGAGCTGTATAATCTACAGCATTCCCTGTATTTTTGCAAAATATTATAACTCTTGTATTGGTTCCTATTTATCAACTACTTCTATGAGAGTCTGCTCATAGTCGCTGGGAGCCTCAAATCCATGAAGATTGATCACAGTTGCAGCAACGTTGGCCAACCCACCTGATGGAACATCATTGCGGAATCTGACACCCGAGCTCAATCCAGGACCTCCAATAGCAATTGGCACCTTAACCAAAATTAGAACCAAAAGTGAGATTTAGAACCAAAATTATGACAATGTCATAACAAAAGTCAGATTCAGTTCCTTTTGTATTTTTGGCCTCATTTTCTAATCAGAATTAGAGTTTCATTTCGGTTTATAATTGTATTTGTGGAGATCCTACAAGTTATCCAAAGCTCTTTGAAAGTTGACAGTAGAGAATATTGTAATTCATGTGAACTTGTAATCAGTGACTGACAAAATTTGTAAAACTTACGGGCTCAAGAGTATGGGAAGTAAGAATCTGGACTTTTCCATCCTTTAGAACTGGTTTTCCAGATTTATCCCTCTTCACCATATCCTCTGCATTTCCATGGTCAGCTGTGACAACATAGATTCCACCCACTTGCTCTATTGCATCAAGAATTATCTGTACATTTACACATGTAAATATACATTAATCAATACAATAAAACTTTGTTTTAGTGAAATAAGGAATTCCCAAAATGTCAGCTATAGTTTAAAAAGATTACAACAAAGTTCTAGTTACACAAATGCTCCAACAAATGTGAAAATTAAGCTTCGTACCTTCACAGCCTCATCAGCAGCCTTGCAAGCCACAACTGTTGCCTCAATGTCACCTGTATGACCCACCATGTCACCATTTGGTAGGTTGACACGTACCTACACGACAGATAAAATAAAAGAGTAAATAACAGACCATGATTCCCAAAAATCACCTGATAAACCATTTAATTACCTGATCAAAATTCCTGCTAAGAATAGCATCCCTAGCCTTTTCAGCAATTTGCAATGCTTTCATGTTTGGTTTTTCATTGAATGTAATCCCAGAGTCGCTAGGAATTTCCACATATTTCTCCAATTCTGCATTAAAATATCCAGACCGGTTTCCATTCCAGAAAAATGTGACGTGACCAAATTTAACAGTCTCACTGTTTACAAAAAAAATTCACACATAAGGTAAGTACTAGACATAGTATTGGCAATCATGTAACAGGTAAGTACTAGACAATGAAGAGCACACAAGGTAAACATAATGTCACAATGGAAATAAAGGACTCTCAAATGAGGAACATTTGTTCCCTAGGTTGGGTAAACAACATGAACATAGTGACTTCTCGTGTGTTACAGTTACACAGTTTCATCAGTCACCATCAAGAACAAAATAAGCAGGTAGAAATATTATGGATTTCCATAAATTGCAATACTATGAAAAACCCTATTAATGATTTGAACGGAGACAATTTACCTGCAAGCAAAAGTACGAATACCATTCTTCACTAAATATTCACCAGAAGTCCTGTCAATCTCTGGTGGAGAAACAAGGTAATGACTTGGAAGTTTCAATTCACCGTCATATTCAAGCATTCCAGCATACCGGATTTTTGGAACACGAACTCTATCAAATTTGTCAAAATTTTCATATTCAAGAGACTTGGCAATCATGACCATACGATCAGCTCGGAAATTGAATGTAACTACAGCATCACCATCGACAATCGGACCAACAGGTTTCCCGCTCTCATCAACAATAACAAAAGGAGGCAGATACTGGTCATTGGCCTTTGGTTCTGCCCTCAGCTTCTTGACAGCTTCAAGAGCATTTGTAAACTTATAAGGGGCTTCACCAAGAACTTGAGCATCCCACCCTCGTTTCACAACATTCCAGTCATTCTGCAGTTTGTTTTGAAAACAGTGAATCATAAGTACTAGAAATACACAAATAAGAAAAGAAAAAGTCAACCATATTTATTTGCTGTATAGAACGATATGAAAATGAACTGCAAGTTAACCATAAAAAGGCAGTTTTATTACTATGAATTTGCAACTAAAAGAAATTAAATAATAAAAGATTTAAAAGCAAATTGTTTTGTTTTTCTTTGTCAAATTTCAGAGGTAATATGGCACTGCAACAGTGAATCTCAATAGACAGAATAAAATTGGTCGGAGTACGACACATGGCTGCACAAAATCAGTGACAGACTTGTTAAAAAGTTCAATGATGTAGGTTATGTAGCAGTATAAGATGAGACAATACAAAGCTAAATTTGAAGTGACCCAATAGAATGGTCAGAGTACATCTAATGAATACTATAATTGACCAAAACATTTTCAAATTTAGAGAGAAGTTAAATGAAGAAACAATTAACATATGTAATCAGGCACCACAAATTGAAGGCCATTTCCAAGTAACTATATACCTCATAGCGATCCATTGAGACATTCATACGACCTCCACCTGATGCTATCTTAGCATCAATGCCCTTCTCCTGCAATTTTGCAAGATCATTTTCAAGGGTTTCAACAAACTCCACACTTGAGCCATCCAAAACATCACGACCATCTGTAAGAATATGGACACGGACTCTTTTAACACCTCGCTCACCAACTCCTTTAAGCAACAACTGTACAAAAATAGCTAGTTAGAAAGAATGAGTTGTATACACATGAAGGAAAAACAGCTTCAACCCCAAATAATCACCTGCAACTGATCAAGTCTGGAGTGAACTCCACCATCACTCAATAACCCAATGAGATGCAATGTGCCATTTGCAAAACTTTCCTTTATGTAATTAAAACCTTCTCCTTCAAAAATTTTTCCAGTGGCCAGAGCAATGTCGACAAGCTTGGCACTAAAAGGAACAATCACAGATCAAAATGTATCAATCATCACACAGCTAGGGATAATGTTGAAGCAAGAAAAAGAGACTCAATGGTATAGCTCAAAGGGAAGGCCATAACTAAACATTTCAAGGTGGTAAGCAACAATTATAAATCCCAATTCCACTGAAGAAATCAACTGAAATACTAACTAAACACTGTGAACCCAAACTTAATACAAATTCCTTGGGAAAAGTGACACAACAATACAAAACCACAACCATGTTCCGTATTGCATCCTAAAAGAAGAGTACACAAGTGTCTGAAGCACATTTAACCCTATTGATCACATACATCTATGATAATCTAAGAAACAATGCAAAACAATGCAGAACAAAGCAATTTGTTGTTCAATCCAAGACATAAAAATTGGCAGGCACAGCAAAACAAATAGAAATGTTCACAAGCGGAACAAAGCAAAAAAATTAGTTTTTCAAACATCAATTAGTTTAAAAAATGGTATGCGACAGCGATTTCAACTGTGGCTGCATTGGCAGATCTGTCCGCAATTTCTAGCAATATAGAAAAAAAAAAAAAAACACTACAGCACGCAACCTCAGTTCAAAACCTTGGTAGTAACAAGTACATAGGGGCTAATAGATGAAAAAGAGAGGCTAATTTTAGTTTACCCCTGAGCAAATATGCGACCAGCTCCAAGGGCATTGTGACCAACTTCACTATTGCCCATGTCATCTTCTGTTGGAAGGCCTACAGCGGTACCGTGAGCCCTAACCAATCTCCACAGTTCAGGGGCACCCTGTAATACAATAACAGTCCTGATTAATGTCATCTAACCCAAAGAGAAAGATCTTTTTTCGCCTCTCACTGATATCTTCCTTAGGAGGCAACCCTCAAAACTATCATATCCAACGGATATTCGAACCTTGGTTCGTCACTTCGTAAAGGACTGGTCACTATTGCTACACCCAACCCCCCATCGGTTAAATAACAACAGATCTTTGAAATCTACAAACAAAGATTGGATCCAAAAATGGTAAAAATTGAACCTTTTTAAGAGAATCCATGCATGGTGTCTCAGCGGTAGCGATGCAGTTATACTCGTTGGGCTTGGCCTCTCCCCAACCATCCAACACCACCACAGCCACTGTCTTCCCCTTTGGGAGCTTTGGATGATCCGCCAATTTCCATGAGACACCTGAGCTACCCATCTGCACTTTCTCCCTTTTTTTCTCCTATCAGATTCAGATTCAATGGTAAAACCAAATACAAATCATTCACATAAACAAATAATCACTCATCACCCATCTGGGTCATGGTCATTTCTTCTTTTTCCTATCAGATTCAATGGCAAATCTAGATGAACAAAATTCAGACACACCGATAATCATTCATACTATGAAATAAACGCCACAGTGCTACGATGTTACAGAAGACAAACTGTACATACCTGTTTGTTTCTCGGTGTCAGCCGCAACTAACAACACAAATGTCACAAAAGGTAACCTAACAAGACCGAACTGTTTTGTGTGGTTTGGTTTATTTATAAATACAAGTTTCTTGGTAAAGTCCAGTAGAGTCGCTATTATTTTTTTCTTTATTGGAAAAAAGGTAGCACGTGAATCCTGAGAGAAGTTTACGAATAACCACGAGAACATGAGAAGAAAAAGGAAATACTAAAAGATTTTACTTTAAATATATTAATGAAAAAAAGTTTATACAGTATTATTAATTTTCAATGTTAAATTATTGTTTTTACAATAATTCGTTTAAAAGTATTAGTTGGATTTATTTGTAACATATTGATATAAGCCTACATATATAGAAAAAAAAATTATGAATAGCCACACAAAAATAACCATATATGAGTTAAATTTCATTTGTTTTATACGAATATATAAAAAGTGTTATATTAACTTATTTGTTTGTATTTTTAAACGATTATTAGGATTTAACTTTGGATTGAAAAGCCTTACAAATGTACAAATTATTTGGGTTTAATTCATTCTTAATATAAAACACTTTGATGAACTACTAAAAAACCAATTAAATGTAAGAGAAAAACTAACTAATTGTTATATTAACTAATTCTTATATTAATTAATCGGAAAATGATTGATGATATTATTCTAAAAATAAATTCTTTAATTATTATTATTTAGTTATTATTTTGAAGATAAAAGATATAATTGTTATTATTTAGTTTGTGATATTATTCTGATGAAAAATTCTATAAATAAAGGATGATCTTAAAAAATAAAAAAGATATTTATGCAATACTCATATTTTATGTTTTTACTAATTTTATCGTCAGAGTATTATTAACAGGTGAAGTTTTCCTCATTTCACTATGATCTTTAAGCATTTAAAAGTTGCAATTACTAATAATCATCTCAAAAACTACATCATTACCAACTTTAGAATTTAAATAATTATGACTAAAATTTTGATAATTAATTAGATATAAATTTAGAAACTATTCATCATATATTAATTTAGATATCAATAATATTTTAGTCTCTACAATAATATTTAAT
>Ga0123341_1002582_pt1 | contig 15014 bp, 4 predicted proteins | sample Turbeapinknodule_FD_89959 | JGI IMG/M metagenome (GOLD analysis project Ga0123341, IMG submission 89959) | Root nodule microbial communities of legume samples collected from Mexico - Turtle bean Mexico pink nodule | ecosystem: Host-associated > Plants > Roots > Nodule | place: Mexico: Nepantla... | reverse complement strand
CTCACTCTCCTTCCCTTTGAATACATAGATGCCAAATAAAGAGAATTTACATTCATTGACTATTCAGTCTTAACATAATTATAGTATTTCATTTTTGTTATTCTGATTGAGAAATCTCTTGTTGGTTCATGTGTGCTTGTCGGGTAAAAGCAACTACACACACCATAGGAGAGGGAAAAAAAACTTTCTTTTCCCCTCTTAACTTTAATCAGTGAAGAGTAACTCTCACAAATCAGCCTTCCAAGTTCCACCCAGTTACCATTTTCTTCCACATTGTCCCCTTCTTTTCTTTGGCTTGTCACCATCTCTTTTTTTCTCTATGCTAATTCTTTAACCATAATAGTAGGCACAGAATAGAGTCATACACACTCTACTATTATTATTGTTTTTGTTTTTGTTTTTGAAAAAATTTCAATTCTAGGAGATTGATTTGTGGCATTGACAGTGAAACAAGTCTGCTTTTTGTCTTCTTCTCTGTGACCCCCTTTCACTCTCTACATTCCTCCAAATTTGTCTTCTCCTTGCACGCGCCTCTTCCGCTCTTCTTCTCTCAAAAACAGATAGATAGAGTCATGGGTTCCAATCTAAGACCCCATCTCTTCAACACTCTCTGATATGCCTTGTACTGCATCTCTGATCCATCAAGGTAACACTCTCTCTTAGCCCTCTGCACCTTCTGCCTTATCCTCAGATATATATAGAGAGAGAGTGTTTATGTGTGTGTGCGAGAGAGAGAGAGAACATTTGTTGTCTACTTTTGTTCTGTTTGCCAAAAAGGTTCGAAATTGAACTCAGTTGTGGTTGGTTGCTGTTTGAGGAAAGAAAAATGAAGGACTTCCCTTCATGCTTTGGTGAAAATGCAGTTCAGGTTGCAGATTCTTCATCTTCAAACGCTAGCAAAACTGCACAGAATCTGGTTATCTGCGTTTACCAATGCCGGATAAGAGGTAAGTGCTGCTTGATAACCATCACGTGGAGTAAGAGCTTGATGGGGCAAGGGCTTAGCGTTGGGATCGATGATTCTTCAAATCAGTGTCTGTGTAAGGTGGATATTAAACCCTGGGTGTTTTCCAAAAGGAGGGGTAGTAAGAGCTTAGAGGCTTATTCTTGTAAGATTGACGTGTATTGGGACCTTTCTTCTGCTAGATTTGGTGTTGGTCCTGAACCCTTGGAGGGGTTTTATGTAGGAGTAGTTGTAGATCGGCAAATGGTTCTCCTTCTTGGAGATTTGAGGAAAGAGGCTTTCAAGAAATCCAGTGCCATCCCATTACCCTCTAATGCAGTGATTGTTGCCAAAAAAGAACATGTTTTTGGCAAGAAGATGTTTGGTAATAAGGCCGTGTTTTGTGACAATGGTCAGATTCATGATCTTGTCATAGAATGTGACACTTCAGGGGTGTCTGATCCGTGCCTTATCATTCGCATAGATAGCAAAACGGTGATGCAGGTGAAGAGGCTGAAGTGGAAGTTTAGGGGAAACCATACCATCTTGGTGGATGGCCTTGCAGTTGAAGTTTTCTGGGATGTTTATAATTGGCTCTTTGGCACATCTCTTGGAAATGCTGTCTTTATGTTCAGAACATCCATTTCCGAGGAAAAATTGTGGGCTGGTCAACCCCTTTCTGATGCAAATGTAGTGCAGTGGTCGTTCTCTCAGAGGTTTTCTGAGACCAAGTCACAAGGTCTTGGCTTCTCCCATATTTTATACGCGTGGAAGAACGACTAGAGTTGTGAAAATCCACCATACTAACAGACCATTTAGTGAGTTGTGGGTTATCAAGGATGTGAGTGTTTTACACTTGATTAAAGATGAGTACTTTTGTTGTATCGTTTCTACCCTTAAATTCATACGTCAATATATCTGTGCATTTGAACAGATCATGGACATTTTTTTTCTCCAATTGGCTGTATATTTATCTTCAAGTGTTAATTTTATGATATCTTTATTACAAAAACACTTTGTCCATAGTTTTTTCTGTGTTATTATAGTACATATTCTCTTAATTTCGTATTTCAGATATAAACCTGCAAAATACTAATGCTCATTATCTGCTAAGAAGATACAGTAACAATCCAGGGGTATTTGAGGTTGAAGAGGACGGTAGCATGTGAGAGAAAGAGATCGATGAATCAGAATGAATGATGATTTACTTTTCTTCTTGTATTATAATAATCTACAGAGCTTTTACTACATTTCAGGAAACTAAGATAGTCTGACTATTATCGGGGATATGGAATTAATCCTTCTGTCGGTGGAATATCCTACTCTGATGTCTGATAATTAGCAAACTGGGCATGAGATTCTGGCTAGTTATCTTGGTACATATTTGATTTATTTATTATTCATTTTCGTACTGAGAAACCAGGAATCTTTCTATTTACCATATGAAGATGAATCATGGCTTGTGATTGATGTCTTTACTCAAACTATCTGTTAATTAACCTGAGGACATATTAACCTCTGATTCGTGACTCCCTATATTAAGCTCTGATGTTCTATTTTACCTGCATACCTATTATTCTCCTTCACAGCTAAATCCAGGAATTTATTTATTTTTATCCTGCACCCTGTCTGCTGTGTGATTCTGTCATACAAATTGTGCAACAGGAATAAATTTATTAGTTACAAGACAGTTATAATTTCTTGTAAGACTCTTGGCTGCAATTTCAGATGCCAATCTCATATGTAAGAAATATTCCACGATCTAAAGAAAACTATACTTCTGTTATTTATTTATTCCCTATCATCTGCAGTTTTTGTTTTACTTACATTACAGCCATATGTTCCTCTATATTCCATAAAATAACTTTTCAGCAGTGTTGATCTTCCAACGTGACTGTAGATGCTGACATGGGAAGAACATTTTTAATGAACGCTTGGTTGAACTTTTCTCTCTTATGTAAAGTTAAGGAGGAAATACATTATACATGTGTAGGAGATGTGTAAGAGAAGCTGCTCACTTGTTCCCAATTCCTATTTTCCTACGCCGTCTTTGTTCCATTGTTTGCTTTTTAGAACCCTCACTGTGAGTTTGATAGATAGTGGTGTTGTCACTTTGGAGATTGTATATAGTGTTGTCCTTAATGGAAGAAGTAAATCTCTTTTGACAATGTATCCATTTTTATCTTTTTGATCTTTGCATCTTTGTTCTATATTCAGTTATTCATAAATGGTGGCATGAAATAATTTAAAGGAGGGATGTGATAGAGCGTGTATATTTCAAACGGATGATTCGAAATCTTCTAAAAGTCACTTAACTTAACTCGTTGTAGATTTGAAGTATTCGGATATTTCTGATATTTTATGTTGCTCTGCTTTAACTGTTAAATTAGTATAACTGACATATCTGTTATACCAGAAACTAGTGTCTCTTATGGTTTCTGGTTTTCTTTTATATTCTGTGTTCTATTGGTTTAATCTGTGTAATACAATATCTTTTCCTTCTCGCGTTTCTCCATGGCCCTGTGTTAATACTCGGGCAAACTTTGCGCATACTTCTCTATTATTTGTGCTCTTCAATAGTGCATCGAGTACTGTTAATGTTTTATGCATACCATTGTTGTGACTACCTTGATCCCTCATAAAATAAACTCATACACATGCACTCATGCTTTTAACTTGTAAGTGTGTGTTTCATATTTATCACTGTACGGTTATCTTGTGTCATTACCAATTTTGGCCACGGTTCTACTGCTTTAAATTCTTGCTCCTATCAGAGGATACCCTTTTCTTGTACGTCTTATCTTGGAGTTTAATTTTGATGTATTTAATGTTGTTCGTGTACACTGATGTTAGCTATGGATCCGGCTGCAAGGTAATAAAGATGGAGCAATATGGCAAAGTTTACCTGCATTGGTCGGAGGAATAAATTGGTGACTGCTACACTGGCTTACTGTGTTTTGGATAAAGAATTTTAGGAGAATAATTTATTTTTATGAAAAATATGAGATGTTTTATTTTGTAGAAATTAGAATCCTTTGTCTAAAGAAAATAAAATATAATAAATTTAAATTATTTTATCAAAATAAAATATTTGAAAATAATATTTATTTAATACCATGTATACCCTGAGCCAGTGCACGGATCCAGTGTTTTATGTGCAAAAGGAAATGCTTTTATGAATGGTTTGGTTATGTTGAGACCAACGCATCTATAATGCTTCCACACCAAGTGAATCTAACATGATAAACATGTTTTTGTTCTTCTAGACAAAATGCACATGAGATATCATTATTCATTTCCACCGTATTCTTTCTACCTAATGTGATATCTTCTAGAAGCCTCTTTCTAAATTATCTCAATATGAAAAAACTGATTTTGGACGAATTTTGTTATTACACGTTACTTTATATATACCTTCCAATTCACATATTTCTACCCACCTTACTCACTGCCTAAATTTAAACATAAAAATTCATCCAAAATGATTAATGTCTTGACCCACTTGGTTAAATATTAGGGGGATCCTCACTCATCAAAGTCAACTCAAATACTTGTTAAGTTTGATTAAGATTTCTAAAAACCATAATTAATTTAAAAATTCATATTTTAAGTTATTTACGTTTTGCAAATATATTTGTTTAGATAAATGTAAGACCTATAATATTGTTATTATTATATTATTATTTAGTATAACATTTGAATACTTATATATTTTTAGTAGTTTGTTTAAAATTTACATTCATTGATTTTATATATAAGTTTATACTAATTATGTACCATCCCTTTTTATTCTAATAACCAGTATGAAATATTAAATAAATATATAAACATAATACAAATATGTTTACAACTATTTCCTATAGTGTTTCAGAACATATCCCTCTTCATAGGACTTTAAGTATTTATATAAAATTAAAAAAATCAAAAGAAAATAAACATTTTTATCATCCAGCTTCTCCCTGAGGAGTTCTATAACTTGTATAACATTATTTGCTCCCGTGTAAATACACGATCATCACATATTAAAAAAAATAACCACAAAACAAAGGAAAGGGTAAACTAGCTATTTTTAAAACTTCAAATATAAATATAACTTTAAATATTCACATAAAGCCATCAATTTTTATGCATTTTCACATAGCCATCAAGTGTCTATCTAAATTCACAAGTTATCTTTCTACTTCTACTGACTCACAACACATAGACATTTGACTCTACTTCCGGAAGACTCGTGTATTGATGAAATTATCATCATGAGACCTGCACCTGTCATACTACTCGTTGTGAATCCACACAACCATGCGCATAAACATCTTAATATTTCATCATCTCATATGACAAGGTAAATTCATATGACATAAAAGACCATATTATATTTCAAACCGTAGACAAAGTCATATAAACCTCCTTCGACTCTTACCAACTAAATAACTTCATATATATGATTCCATTATACCAATAGAGTCAGCATTGTCTCATTACGAGCCTAAAAAATCAATACAGCCTAACAACAATCTCAACACGGTATTTCATTTCCTGAAAATACTATGTCTTGATCACATTTTCACATCATTTCATACCTCATGTAACACATCAATACACCATTCAATCACATCATATTTTTAAACTTTTCTAAACAATTCAAATATATCTCAAAATTCACTTAAACACATAACTAAGTTCCTTTTATCGTATTTTTAAATAAAATTTAAAATTTTCACTTAAAAACCATATGCAATAATAAACTGGGCTTTCAAAAGCAAAAATAAAAATTTTAAGTTTCTTTATTTTCTTTTTTTTTTATTTTTTACAAAGAGTCTAGCTTGAGCAAAAATTTGCTCGCTTGAGCGAGAATGGGTCTCGCCCAAGTGAAAATTTTCTTGCTTGAGCGAGATTGAACCCAATAGCACCCAAAATTTATCTCATTTTCGCCTGAGCGAGATTCTTTATCTCTTGAGCGAGAATTAGCTCGTTTGAGCAAGATATGCAGAGAAATTTGCATAATTATGCCTAATTTCATCATTCATAGAGTCAAAAGAAAACAATTTCAATAACTCATTTCACTTCAAAAGTAACTTACACTATATCAACTATACAAATCAACCAACTTTTCATATTCTAACAAAAACATCTACCATAAATCATCCATATCAAAATCAACATATTCACATTTTATTTCAAACAATATTCTGCATTACTTATAAACAATCAATATTGCAAACAAAATTTGGAAGTGGTGACCACGTCACTCTCACATCTAGATCTTCTAGCATAGGGTTCTATTGAAAATTTAAACTAGCTTCCCTTACCTGAACTTGAACATATGCTTACTAAGAGCTTCAAACCTACCAAAAACTTAAGGGTAGCTTAACCTACACCACAAAGTCCTGATAAAAAATCTAACTATAACACTAGGACCCTGATCTAACATAGATTAACCCTAAAACTAAAAGAGTTACATGCAAAGCCTGTGTAGAGACAAACCTAACAAGTTCAAAATTTGACTCAAAGAGAAAAGCAAAAATGAACTTACTCTATTAAAGATTATGATCAAGCAGTCTTGTAGTATTCACTATCAAGAGTCTGATGGCGGATTCTAATTGTCAAACTAATGAGCGAGGAGATCATTTCGGAGAGAAGACAGAGAAAAAAAAGAGTTTTTTTAGAAAGATGATGATTCTTTTAAAACCCGAATAATTGAATTTCTATTTATATACTCTTTTAACTTTAATAATAAATTATTCATGTGTCATTTTAATTGTACCACCTTTATTGTAAGATTATTTTTCTCGGTCTCTACACATTAAGTTATTTAAAAAAATGTTGTATAAACTAAGATTTTAAATAAACTTGTTAGACATGTCCGAACTTTTAAAAAATAGAATTAAGCTGTATGAAAAACGGGGCTTTCTATTTTATATATGCGTGCTTGTGATATCAAGTTGAAGCCTTCAATTTAAAGAAATACAAAGCCTTACCTCGTCCTTTTCCCATATCATTTCCAGTAATATTCCTCCCTAGCCATTTGATCCACTTTTTTATTTGCTTAAAATTAAATCTCAATATATTAATAATAATAATAATAGCTTTAAAATTAAAATAAAACTATTTAGTGATTTTTTACCTTTTAAATTAAGATGAGAGTGAGAGAGTGAGAGAAGGAGAGAAGGAGAAAAAAAACTAAGGAAAGAGAAAGTTTTTTTTCTTTAAGTTCCTTTCAATAAATTTTTTAAATGGTTTTTTATATAAAATTGAAATGGTTTTTGATTATTTAAGATTTTTCTTTACTTTAACATTTTAGTAGGAAAAAAAGGGTATAAAAAATCAAACTGCTTGGGCTAAGACGAGTTCAGGGCCAAGCCTGTATTCTCAACTTCAACAATTATACTTTATGTAGACTTTTAAAAAACTTTTCCAGATTAAAATAAAAATAGCCTTTTTATCTTTCTGTTTTGAGTTTCTCCTTTACTGTTGGAATTTTTTTAAAGAGTTATACTATTTTTATAATTAATTTTTTCCCATGTAGTTTCTCCTAAACAGTTGGAGTTTCTCCTTTTTATTATATCACCAATTTAATCACACATCTTCTCTCTTTTCTCATTATTTTTTTACCATACAATTTTTTTTTATAAAAGTAGAATTTCTCCTCCTTTTTTTTTTAATGATGGTATGGTACACAAAAAGAGAAACTGACAAACAAGAGTAACTTTTTTTAATGGGCGCGTATAAGGGTGCATATTTTTTCCACCTAACTAAAAACAACACTTTCAGAAAAAATAATAGTAAGACATCAGTGCCTGTTAGATAAAAAAAAAAGTTCAACTAATTAGTACGTGAAAATATTTGAGAAAACCTAAATATCTTGTCGTTAAAACTCAGAAAGAATATACCATTATGAATGTGTAATTGAAAGATGAAAGTTATAATAAATATTCATTTAAAATTTCAAACATATATCTATGTGAACTGAAAAAAAAGCTGTTAGAATAATTTCACCTAAGTAAAACTTATTACAAGCAGTTCAATAAATAACGAAATGAAATGGTGATACAAAACAATTAGTAATTTAGAGTTAGAAAATAGTTACAATATGATTTATAGTAAAAAAAATGATTGAATGATATTTTTTAGGTTAAAAAAAAGCCCTGTCTGCACTGCACCCAACAAACACAAACAGCTTCTGGTCTTGGTCCGTGCCGCCACGAAAGCTGCATCCTGCAATTTTGTACGTCGACACTTTCGACATCATCAACAACTGCTAACGTATACTTACATTTCTAGCCATATTTTTCACATAATGTTACTTAATTAAAACCCTTGTTGCTTAACTAAGAACTATACTACAAGGTAGATGTTTTGGTTGATGCTCCATCAATTTAGACTTTGCAAATTGAGTTAGTTCCTCGAGGAAAATTGGCAGAGAAAGGCATCTGAATGATATAAAAAAAAGGAATAATATTTGTGGCATGGTGTAAGGAGTATTTAATGATGTGGATTGCAGAGTCAACATGCTTACACAACATGGCAATAAGGTTATTTGATTTGATTTATATAAGAAAAGTGTGTGTGTTTGAGTTTGTGGTTCCATACCCATATGCTTGAATATTTATGGAAAGTTGTTAGTCACGAGACCGTGATCACCGGGATAAAGAAAAAGCCGCGTTCAGTTCCTTTCAATTTCACAGACCAATCAATCACCATGCATGGCCCTAGCCCTAGCCCTAACTAGTTACTTCAATTTCCCAGTGAACTTCATCACTCACAATATTACTCCTTCCAATCAGGAGTGATTGTTGCCTAAACATATTCAACATTCAACTAACATTATGAACAATATTTAACTTCATAGGCCAAAAAATTATATACTGAGGCCCTTTTACAATTATATATTCTGCAACTTCTACTTTTTTTTATGAGAATATTCTGTTGGCAATAGATCATTATTCTTAAAACATTTCTGCAAAAAGTGTACCTAAACAATGATTTGAAATTGTGTGGAAAATAACAATGATACTTAAAAAAATTATATGCATTGCGGGGCTTGATAAAAGCGAATATTTTATATTCCGAACTACCAACAGGATGTTAGAATCTTAGTGGGAAGGTGACAGAAAATAAAAAATGTAAACGAATAAAGAGAGATTATTCCATTTGGTTTTCAGAAGATCTTTGTTTAAAAAATATATTAATAAAATGAAAAAATTGGAAAATATTTAATAAAAATAGAGCATAATTGGTATTAAATGTTTGGAGAATGTTGATTGGATTTAAATGGTGGAGTAATATAGATGTACCAAAAACATAAATGAGCTGGCGTCTGATCATGTGTTAGTGGAGACCTTTCTCTCAGAACAAAATTCCAGGTGGCCTACAGCTGTATAATGATGCTGCCTTTGTTAAATTACCAAAAACCCCACCATTTTCCATTTCATATATTTTTATTTATACCTCACATGTGCGCCGCTAATGTTATCCCCATGCCAATGCCAGCTCAAACATAAATTCATGTTTTAACAAAAACCATAAGAAACTCGAAATTATTAGGTACAAGGTAAGATATTGTTTTATTAAAATGCTTCAAATGAACACGTTATTTTCTTCTTAGCTATAAATTTACTCAACTAATTTCTGAATACGCCGAGGTAATAAAAATGAATAATAAAGAAATAAGTTTTGAAGTAATTGTGTTTTAACCCACTCCAACGGTCACTGACTGAGGGACTCACGACACAGTACAAGGACCGTAAATTCTCGTACTCTCATAAGTTGTGACTATTTACTAAGGTCATTTGTGTGGTCCCTTCAAATAAGGAGGTTGTGCCAGTAATTTGACACCCACGAATAGGAAGAGAAGAGAGGTTGGTGGTGAATATCAGTATTATTAAGGTGTGTGAGCATTTCATGTATAGAGCGGAGTCATGGGCGAGTCAAGCGACTCTGTGTCCATTGACATTGATTTGATACCTTTGGGAGGAAAGGTAATGGCACTTCAACACGTGATAAGTGCCAAGAGAACCATGATTTTCATTAACTCTTGTCCAAGTTTAGCTTCAGTTTTTGTTATGGTGTTATGGAATTTGTAAAATAACCATCTACTTAACATGGATTATACTTTTGCAGGAATGCACGGTGAAAACAAGTAAAGGTTCTTTGTCTGTGCTTGTATGTGGAGATCAAGAAAAACCCGCTCTTATAACCTACCCGGACGTGGCCCTCAATTGTAATCTCTTGTTTATATTTCCTTGTTTTTTGTTTCTGATATTTTCAATATGAATGTGAATATAAATGCATTCCGAGACTCCTGTCTATTGTTTTCAGAACTTGATTTTGGCCTTTTGCAGATGTGTCTTGTTTCCAGGGTCTGTTGTTCTGCCCAGATGCAGCTTCTTTGTTGCTTCATAACTTCTGCATTTATCACATTGATGCTCCTGGGCATGAGGTCGGTATTAGCATTCTCCCCCTTCCTTCCAAGTTCCAAGTTATGTATGCGCACATAGGCTTTTCTATGTGACTCAAAAATTATCTAAACATGTTAAAGTTACCACATAGCTTAGAGTTGAGTTGGATGTAGAATGTCTGGGGTGTTCTCTCCTGGTGTCTTATTTGACTCTCTTCTCATTTGTTTAAGAGTTATTGCAGTTGGGAGCTGATGTCATTTCTTCTGATGAACCATTGCTTTGCGTGGATGACCTTGCTGACCAGATTGCAGAAGTCCTTGATTTCTTTGGGTATGTTGAACATCGGATATTCAAACTATCCCCAATTGTTTTAATGGGAAGAATGTGATATTTTTTTTAGCATCGATGGGTAATTTAAACTGGGGTGTATTATTAGGTCTATGTGCAGGAACTTAAGTATTTGTTATTGAATATATTTTTAGAATACTGAAACAGGCCTCTTTGATATTCTTACTTGGTTTAGGATTTTAACCCTTATCCAAAACCCTCTTAAATCAGGCTAAGGGAGGTTCTGTGCTTGGGTGTAACAGCTGGAGCTTACGTTCTCACTCTATTTGCTGTAAGTTGACATTTGTGAATTATAACTTCATCTGCCATAACAATCCAGTGTAGTTAACCATCGTGCTATTTTCTAATTCGGCAGATGAAATACAAAGAACGAGTGCTTGGATTGATTCTTGTTTCACCTATTTGTAAAGCTCCTTCATGGACCGAATGGCTATACAACAAGGTTTAATATCTGTTAGCTTTGGCCTTTATGATATGCTATCTACTGAAGCATCTGTATCTGGATTAAGGCGTTTAGTAAAACATTAACTGACTAGGATGCGCACCTTTTTTCTATACAACAAAACATTACGAAAACATTAAGTCTACTATGTGTGTCTGACATAGCAATAAGTCCCATGACAGCATACTGGTCATCATATCTCAATTCCTTAGAAGCTTGGAACTTGTAAAGCAATAAAAAGAAAAAAAAACTCATTACCCTTGTAAATATAAGGTCTGCCTAAGATTTGTTATACCATTCATGCAGGTGTTGATGAATTTATTATACTTTTATGGTATGTGCGCTTTACTGAAGGAATGCCTTCTGCAGCGTTACTTCAGTAAGGTATTTTTCCCATTTCCCTTCAACCCTCTCTGTGAAGGTGGAATGATTGCTGTATGTTACATTACTTCTCTGCATTTGTTATAGGAACTTAGGGGCAATGTTCAGGGACCAGAATCGGACATTATACTAACATGCCGAAGGGTATGAACACATCAATTTTAGTAACAATTAGTACACGTAATTTTCCTCGAGTACATGCTTAATTTGTATGTGTAGAACTCTTACTTGGTGATCGTCTTTTCTGATCTTACAGCTTCTAGATGAAAGACAAAGTTTGAATGTTATGCGATTTCTCCAAGCAATTAATGCGTAAGTCATAATGTTTTTGACAAACATGTTTTTTTCTTTCTCGCTGCCCCTGTATTTTCTCCCTTTAGGTATTTAATTCATGTGAGCCATTGTATACAACTAGAATTGATGCTACTTTAAACATTCTTCAGATGATTCAGTACTATATTTTGGTGGTTTGTTTATGAAGTTCACGTAAGTTGTTAGAAAATTCTTTTCTACACAACTAGAATTTGAATCTGCATATTAGCAAAATTATTGTTTCCGTGATTTTCTTACCATGGTTAACTGGTTGCAGAAGGCATGACCTCACTGAGGGTCTGAAGGATCTCCAATGTAAGACACTTATATTTGCAGGAGACAGCAGTCCATTCCATGCTGAATCTGTGTACATGAGCACAAAAATGGACAGCAGAAACTGTGCGCTTGTTGAGGTTGGTAGTCCATTCATTTATATAAGTCAACATATATTCTAGTTGAGGAAGACAACAGAAATAACATGATCAATTTAAAATTCTTGTCCAGGTTCAGGCTTGTGGTTCATTAGTAACAGAAGAGCACCCAAGTTCTATGATAACACCACTGGAGTGTTTCTTAATGAGTTATGGCTACCACAGACAAATACATGCTGCATCCTCTTCCAGCAATGGGTCAAACCCAGCAAGCCCCTCTAGGCATTCATGCATAGCACCAGAACTCCTCTCCCCAGAGAGTTTAGGAATTAAGCTCAAGCCCATCAGAACCCGGGTTGATGTTGAAATATAACTTTGTCCAGCTCAAAGGTTAACAAACCCCAATACTGCAGTGGAATGAGCTAAATCATTGCACATAATATAATATATGGCTAGTGTAGGATATTCTTTGATTATGTTGAGGACTAATGATCTTGTTTGCAAAATGGCTGTTTTTCCTACAAATGTAAAAAAGTAGGAGGTATCTTTATCTTTATTTATTCATAGTTTACAATAGGACTATTCTTTCCACTAATGATGTTTTTGGAGATAGATCTCTCTCACCTTACTGCTTTTCAGGTTTATACCAACCTCAAGCAATAAGGTGTTCTTGTTACTAATGTTGATTCTTTGAAGAGGATATATATGGATTAACTTTGTCCTTTTTTTGTTTCGGTTAATAGTGTTTGTTATTCTTTCACCATTACAGAACTTTTTTAAGGTTAATCATATACGCTTTCTAACATTGTCACTTTCTTTGGACAATTGGTGAAAGGTAATTCTATTAAGGTACACTTTTACTTTTAATAAGTTTGTGTTAGCAAATTTGGATTCAAAGAAAATTAAACAACTGACAAAGTTAAGAAGGCCCTTCCTTTTTGGCCCACGAGATTTGGAATGTATACCCTTGTCATATAGCCCATGAAAAGTAGAGAGACAGGTATGGATAATATTTGTCCCTAAGTACTTTTAGGAGAAATAAATAAGAAAAATGAAATTAATTTCTTCAATTAAAATTAATTTGTACATGAGTTTAAAACAAGATTTTGAAGAAATTAACAGAAAATAACTTTTATGTATTAATTCATACATAAACTAATTTAGGAAGAAATAATTTATTTTAAATCAAGCTGTGATAATATGGGAGTTCAAACAAGTTCTACTTTATATTTACTTAAACTGAAATTTTAATGGAAATATTTGTCGAAATCTAAACTCTATCCGATTAATTACTAGGAGATAAACTTATGTCAAATTAATTTGTTAATACGATAATTTGATATTAATTTTATGAATAGTGAAATAATGTAATTAAAATATATTTTATAATGGATTTTTAAAAATATAAATTTTACAGCAACAGAGATTTCTGAATATTTCAGTTGTGGTCTAACTAAATACACGAATTTATGGTGAGAGGAGAGTTTACAAATTGCAAACTGCAATATGAAATTAATGGCAAAACAACACATAAAAGTAATAAAAAGACAAATAATTCCAAAGTATTAAGTGTAATTTGTACTACCATTCTACACTCTTAACCTAATCCTTCGCTAGATCGGAACGTATCTCTTCAAAGCTTGCTTCCCTCCAACCGCCGCCGCGGCTGCGATTCCCCCGATGGCGCCGGCAATGGCGGCGGATCGGGGTCCGGCGGCGCCCCTATAGAGCGCTCCGGTGCCGAGTCCAGCGACGGCGCTGTTGACCAAGTCATCGGTGCCCCTGGCGTGGATCATCCCACTCTCGAGGCCGGCGAAGATGAGGCCCAGGACGCCGAGCGAGTTGCCGAATTTGCGACCCGCGTGGCCGCCCGAGTTGAGGACTCGGTTGAGTCGGATTTTGAGGGAGTCGCCGGACTCGGCCTCGCGGAGGCCCTGGACGGTGCCTGTGGCGGCGCCGATGACTGCACCGGAGAGGTAGGCGGTGCCGGTGTAGTACTGGAGGTTTTCGCCCCAGGAGCGGTGGGTCCTGGCGGCTTCTTCCGGGAAGAGGTGCTCCGGCGCGGTGGGGAGGTTGTAGAGCTTTTGGATTGGAACGTTAAGGTCCTGGTAGGGATGGTAGACGCGGGTGTTGTTCTTATCCTTGGAGTTGCTTGAAGAATCCGCCATCGCCGTCTGTGAACGAAAGAAAATTGGAGCCAAGTCTACGCAGCGTAGGGTTTAAGGAAGATGAAAGGGTTTTATAATTATAACTTGTTTTTAATACACCACTTGGTATTTAATTAATACAAATATTATGAAAAACCTCACTACTATTCTTTTTTTCAAAAACAGCACCAAACTAACAATTTACTTTCTGTTTCTCTGATGTTTTATAATGTTATTTTATAATAGTTGCTTTAAAAAGTTTATTCAAAATTTTTTATTTTTTTTTAATATAATTTGAAACAAGTTATTTATTATATCTAGTTTCTTATTTTAATATATATTTGTTTTAATACTTTTCGTGTGAATTCAATTAAGGGTAAAATTAGAATAAAAATTATGTTATATTGAAATTTTAAAACTCAGACAAAAAAAGGATGACTTTTTACTATAAAACTGATAATTAAAAAGTAACTAGAGAAGGACACTCAAACATCATTAGGTGTATTTTATTTGAAAATTGTTAATTTAGGTAATTTTCTTCACAAAATAAACTTCAATATGTTTTTACTATTTATAAAATTTCTCTTTTAAAATTACTTTTAATTTATTTTGCATTTGATGTATTTTATTTTTTTTTTTTCTTTCTTCTGATTAATTTTAATTCTTTTAATT
>Ga0123341_1002581_pt1 | contig 15014 bp, 8 predicted proteins | sample Turbeapinknodule_FD_89959 | JGI IMG/M metagenome (GOLD analysis project Ga0123341, IMG submission 89959) | Root nodule microbial communities of legume samples collected from Mexico - Turtle bean Mexico pink nodule | ecosystem: Host-associated > Plants > Roots > Nodule | place: Mexico: Nepantla... | reverse complement strand
TTCTGGTTTCATTTTGCATCAGGCTTCGGATATTGTTAAACAAGTCTATTCTGTTCTTCCTGACTATGACAAAATAATATCTGCACTGCTTACGGAGGGTCTATGGATGCTTCCAAAGAATTGTAAATTTACTCCTGGTGTTCCAATTAGACCTATGCTATCAAAGGCAGCAAAAAGTGTAACTGAAATTCTAAACAAATTCCAGGATGTGGAGTTTACTTGTGAATACAAATATGATGGAGAGCGTGCCCAGGTGGATACTTCATGGTCAAATCTTCCATCAGAAACATAGCTATTAAGATACTAACTATGCACACTAACATTATCTGCATTGAAACAGATACATTATCTGGAGAATGGTTCAGTTGAGATTTACAGTAGACAAGAAGAATGGAACATTGAACACTGACAAGAAGAATGGAACAATGAGTGGCATCAGATCATAATAGTATTCCCAACAGTATATGAAATTCCGTCCATGTCTTCCATTGAAGTACTAGGAAATTCAAAACAAGGATACAGTTATAACCATTAGCCCTGTCCACCATGCTGCAGCGGGCATAGTTGATCCGAACAAGGTAATAGAATGAATTGATGCGTAACATTGTTTAATTGCTAATAATAGCTGTATGTATTTAACTTTTTTGGTGCCATTTCTACATTTTTCTTTCAAGGGCATATCTCTATTCTACCTGTCTGCTTTGTAGAAGACTGTCCATGTGATTTCCCTTCACCTGACCTTCACACTGTTCTACAACATGGCTACACTTAGTATCAAATACTTGCTTGTCATTAAATAAATGTAACTACCAAATCCTTAGTCTTACCCTTAAAAAAATTTCAATTTACTAATACTTGTACAGCCAACCTACCAAAACATTGAGTCCGTACCAAACTTTTCGGCACCTTACACTTAACCTCGTCAATAAGACACGAAAACAATTTTTTCTGCAGTCTTATTCATTTTATTATAATATAAAAAATATATATTAAAGCATTATATTTATATTTATATTAACATAATTTTTATATATCATCAGTTTGAAAGAACAAAGATGTATTTTTTTCGTGTTTTCCAATCATTTCTTTTTTGTTTTTCTAACTTTTTCTCAATGTTTTTATCTACACTTTTTTTTTACCTAGAAACAAACATGTCATTATTGTCATGAGAATAAATTTTTCAATATCTCGATCATCTGACTAGTGAACCACAATATTTACGACTAATTGGTCTCTCGATTCAGCAAGTTAAACCTGTGATAAAGGTTAATTACATAAGAGAAAAAAACTTAATTATTCTCTAAGAACATAATTAAAAGAGCATTAGACCTACTTAAGCCTAAAATTACTTCTTATAGACAGGGGTCTATGACAAAAACTATAAATCTAAATGAGATCTACAGGTACCGATAGACCGAGGAGGATTGAGGATGAAAAAATATTAAAATTGACCAATTATTTAGTGAGGAATATTGACCTTATAAGAAGAGTACTATTGTATTTTCCATCTGTATTAGTCATTGAATCCGGAGGTTATACCAATGTTATCATTATAAAAAAATAGCATTGTAGATTGTATACTTTTTAAAACTTTAAACTGTGTACATAGAGAGATTTGGAGCAAAGATACTTATACTCACAACATATTTCTTCTTAACACAATCTTACAGAAAAAAAAAAAAATAACCATCCACGTCTTACATTCCAATGAACGAAAGTGGTAACTACACAAACCAGGAAAACTACACAACTCTAATAAAAACAAACTGCATGATGTACTTAACAAATACGCATAGATCCGACTGCTTCAACTATCACATGTTTCGCTCGTTACACACAATTTGCTTAGCTTTGAAGTGCATTTAAGCGACCATTCCTTTCAATAATTGGACAATCATAAAACTGTCATTTCAATATTTCAAAATAGTTAAAGCACCAATGAAAGAAATTTACAAATAGTATTTCTCAGCTTTAAGATTAATCACTGAAAATGACTTAAGGTGAACCTAATCCTTTATCCTCTAGAGTAAAGATTAATCTTAATTATAGTATTATGGTGAGTCCACACAGCATATAATAAAATATGAAATTCTTCCAAAATATGAAATTCTTCCAAAATAGTTCATTCTCACACTAAAACATACAAGCTATAGTGAACTATAGGGCTTTGAATAAATATTTGCAATATTAATTTTTATTTTTGAATACAATAAATTCTAAAGTTGTTTGTATTTCAATGAAATGTAAACAGTTTTTACTAACTAATACTGAAAACAGCTTTTCCAGACCAATTATACTTATAGAGAGAGTGCAAAACAGAACAAGAGTGTGTGACCTACCGCGAAAATCTTGATCTTATAACCATGAAAAAACGGTTTCTTTTAACTGTATTTGGGAGTCCAAATTTAAGTAATACAATCAGCATTAAAGAAGTGGTCCCCTGACCAGATGTGTTCAAAAGGGCACACAAATCTATGATCCAATTTCAACATGGTTTGCATTTGAAGCATCTTCAATCTTCTGCTTCTTTTTCTGCTTCAATTTCCTTTGCTTCTGATTGAACCGAAATTGATCTTTTATGCTCTTCTCCCATTCCTTCTTATTTCTTTGGTAAAGCAGCATAGCAGCACGAGCATCTTCTATCTGAGACAATACGGTGGTCTAAGACTTTTGATTTCATGTTTTAGAGATATAGCAAGCTGACACAACAAGATACAGGTTTGCATAAATGAAAAAAAAAAATTCAAACTAATGACAATAGCACAAACTTAAGTGCTTGTTATTGGTTTTGTTATTAATTGCATCTTTGCAAGTTTACATATCTTGTATATTTAATTGTATGTTACATTTTTTAATGTTTATGAATCTTACTATTCTCTATACAAAACATTCAGGATTCAGAAAATCAGCTTTATGATATGATACACTACTTGTATCTCGATTCAACTACCATGTTGGTCACTGATCACATAAATAACAGGAGACGGAAAAAAAGGTAGACAGACTAACTGGGCAGTGCTCTCCTGTTTGGATCGTCACACCAAGATGTTCGGCAGCAAGATGTCGCAGTGCTCTTCTGCTATTTGATCTGCCAATCCCAAAGGCAAATTTATTATAATGAATTACATAAACACTTGAATGTAAACCTAAAAATGATAGGTAGAAGCAAAATTAGGTGACAGCACCTTAGAAATGGTTGATACTCGGAGGTATCTCTTATTTCCTTTTTGGGGTGACTTAATAACAATGCCTGCAGAAGTACAGTCCAAATCTCCGTTTTAAACACCATAGGCTGATAAGAAAAAAATATACACACAAATCAAGAACGTCAAAGAACATAATCACTCAAATACAGACCTTAAGGTCATTGGACAAGGCATGACCAACGAGGATCCTTCCGTTGATCAACTCTGACACTTTCTTCTGAGCAGCCCAAAAATCCTTTGCTACAAATGTAATTATCATGTTGAAAGTTGTATTAGTTTATTGGCATAAGAATCATAGAAATGGTTAGGAAACCTGGTCCTCGTAGTTATAATAAAGCTTTTATGGCTGCTTTTAAAATTTGAGACATGCTAATGGCTGAGCACCTGAACCTTAACATCTAATACTAGTGTGGACATGGCTCATTTTTTTTCAATTTCAGTTGTTTTGAGGAAAAATTCATAAAATAAGCTCTATGTTTGATCAACTAAAATTTAGTAAAGGCATTTTATGAAAAATAAGTTGTTTTCATGAATCTGAACATTTGTAAGTGATTATTTTTCCTTTCAGCTTCATACACGCTCTTACTCTTGTGTAAAAGCTGATTTTTTAACATCCGGAAAAAAAAAAATCTTCGAATAATTTTCAGCAAATATATGCAAACAGAAACTGATTTTGATTATAAATCATTATAACAATAATTGATCATTGAAATAACCAGTTGTCCCAAACACACCATCCCGCCAGATAAGCCAGATCACTACTAGTTCAGGAGTACTACAGTACAGTACAGCTCTAGAAACTTTTGTTCTAACAACTTGATTAGTAAGGCACTGAACACATGATTTGCTTTGGTTAAGTCACTGAAAACTCCAATCAAAGATAAAGACAAAAGAAGAATCCAGTGGCTCTTGAAAAATGTCAGAACTTTATCAGTAAAAAATGATATCCAAAATTTTGAAACTCAGCTGGAGTTGTCCAATGAAGAGAATGTTATATTTCATAGCCAAACCATTCCCCTCTATTCATAACTAACAACATAAGAGGCAAAAGATTCTCTCATAATCCTTGAGGCAAAAGAGGCAACATAAGTAAATAAATTGTGACTCCTAGAAAATGAAAACTTTCAAAGAATATAATGAAATTGATGTTTCTACGAGGAAATTGAAATGTGGTATAATTCATATCATAGGAATTTTCAAGTTCCAAAACGTTCAAGTGTATTTATTAAAATGGTAGACTGTTCAGAAGAGAGAAACCAAGAAGGCATATGATGAATTCCATGTGTCTAGAACACAGCAGAGCTATTCAATTTATAGAGGACAGAACATAATTACATAATATTCAGTTACCCTATTTAAGGCTAATAACATAAATATAGAATCATTCTAATTAATCCTAATATAATCAGTTATTGTATCTATAGATTCTAACATATTTGCAAGATTCTAACATTCCCCTCAAACTAAAGCATATAGGTCATAGACACCAAGCTTGTCACATATGTCATTAATCCAAGGACCCTTTAACAACTTAATGAATATATCTACTAATTGATCATGGAAATTGACAAAAGGTAGTAGATATTTTTCCGAGCATGACTTTCTCTATGTAAAAAATGATAATCAACTTCAATATGTTTCATCCTTTCATGGAATACTAGATTTGAGGCAACATGCAGCACAAACTGATTACCACATATACGTGATAACTATGTAACCTCTCCAAACTTTGGATTTTAAGCAACTTGAGTCATAAGCTTTTGATTGGCTATGATAGCCATACTAATACTCTACTTCCATTCTAGACCTAATTACAACATTTTGCTTCTTTTTTTGCCAAGAGACAAGATTATCTCTGGCAGGTATACAAAAACCAAAGGTGGACCTTTGTCTTCATACCCACAATTAGAGTGTCTTTCGTCATCATACAAAAGAGCTTTTCTAGAGCTTGTTTGATGTATTGATTAATGCAAGTCATTGTGTTCCAATGTATCTTGCACAAGTTGAGGAACTTACTACGCCTACTGTGAACAGGATATTCGTATAAGTATCAGAAGGGCAGTTCAACTTCCCTACCAACCATATGTACCTTTCAAATTTGAAGAGGCTTCCTCTGATTTGACACAAGTTTGACGTTAGGATCCATAGGGTGTCGATTGTCTTGGAGTTTAACATTACTAATTCTTCCAATCATTGGATACTTATAATGAACTCATTTTTTATTGTGCTGCCTCATCCCAAAGAAATATTTTAGTTCATCAAGATCTTTCATTTGTGAATGTTTATAAAGATGATGATTTACCTATGCAATATCAACATGATCACTATCTGTGATAACAATGTCATCAACATGAATAACCAGATAGATGCAATCAACAGGTGAGAGACGATAGAAGGCAAAGTGGTTAGCCTTGCTCTGAATCATACCAAATTATTGAATCTTAGTACTAGATCTATTGAACCATGCTTTGAGGGATTGCTTGAAGATATATGTAGACATATAAGACTAGAGGACACCCTTTGAGCAAAAAAGCAAGAAGGTTGCTCCATGTACACTTCTTCAAGCATATCTCCATGTAAAAAGACATTTTCCATGCCCAATTAATAGAGCAACCAATGGCAAATGACAATAATGGACAAGAATGGTTGCAAAGAAGTCATTTTGGCAGATAGAGAAAAATTATCACCGTAATCCAACCCGAAGATCTAGGTATAGCCTTTTGCAATGAGACAAAAGCCTTAAGTTGGTCAACATTGTTGTCTAGACCAACCTTGACCGTACACACCCATCGACAACCTACAACTAACTTCCCTAATGGTGGAGGAACGAGGTTTCAAGTCTCATACAAATTATGCCAACCTAAAAAATGAAATTGTTTCAAAGGAGACACTTTATGAGATTTTGGATACTCGAGGAAAACACAATTATGATACCGAAAGAGTTTGTCAATGCCAGAACCAAGAGCATGAGTGAAACACGTAGAACCAAAGACATAAGGCAATAAAGGATGAATAGAGTGATGAGTATATGGAACTTCATGAGGGATTTTACGTTTCAAGATGGATGAATGCATGTGATTGATGAGATAACACGCAATAAGTACTACATCACCCCAAAACTAATGAGAAACATGAAAGTGTCTCAAGAATATGCCTATTTTTTTGTTTAATAGCCTCATTTTGTTGGAAGGCACAAGGATAAAATCTTTTATGCAACACACTAAGATGTCATAAAGGTCTAGAACTGAGTAGACAGATACTCACATGCATTATCACTTTGTAAAATACAAACAGTACACAAATTTGGTTTTTGATTTCATGAAAAAGGATTGACACAGAAAAAATATGACTTGATCCCCAAACATCACAACTGACTAAAAAAGGGGGGTGAATCCTAACTAAAAATGCAACTAGAAAAAAAAAACTACGAATACGATTACCAAATTGACATGACTCTCAAGACAAAGATTCTAACATGGAAAGACTAGTGTTAATTGTTATCAAGACTTGGGTGTCCTACCTAAGCATGAAGCAAGCGTGAGGATGTTGCCACCGATCCAATAAGAGAAAGTCCTTTTAATTAATATAGGCTACTAGACTTGCATCCAAAGCCAATTGTCCACCCCCCCTCCTTTAATCCTACAAGAAAACAAAATCTTTAGTAAAATAAAAGACAAGATCGAAAGGCCTTATAAGTTTACTAATGGACAATAGATTAAAGGGGGCCCTAGAAACAAAAAGAATATTATGAATAGAAAGAAAGAAGGGGATGGACAATACCAACACCTTATAACTATTTTTGAGAACCATTTGTCATGGTGACAATAGGTAAATAACAAGTAGAAAGAAAAGGAAAAAAGGATTTATTACCAATTATATGAGCGATGGACCAAAAATATAGGACCCAAGGGCCCAAAGAGTAAAAGATGCCAATAGAAGAATTACCAGTGTGACCAACAAAACCAGTGGAACTAGAGACTTATGGTCTATTGAAGGAAATCATTGAAGATTGTAAGTATATTGTTACTGGAAGCATATTCTACAGGAGCAACTTGTGCATAAGAATCGGTAATAGAGTTTACAACATTAGTTGTTTTAGGGGTCAACCATGCCGAGAATAACAGTAATAAATGGTGTGACCAATTTTGTGGCAATAGTCACACTTGAATCGTGACCTATGATCTCCATTGTTTTTGTGAGTGTGCCCATGATCACCTCCTTATGACAACATGGTTGAAGAACTAAAAAAGGTAGATGGCACATATAGGTCGGACTAACTGCAGAGTTGATGGTTGCTTTAGCAAGAATGCAAGCAATGAGGACCAAGCAACAATCATATCAGGGTAGAAAGAGATCCTAAAATCTAGTCTCGAACCTGATAGTACTTTGCAAGTAAGACATACAACAAGAGAGGGTAAGATGATTCTCCAATTCCTTGTCTGGGGTCACAGCAAGAGGCAAAAGTTGATTAAAATCAAGAAGACCACTTATACAACCCAAATAGGTCAGCTTGGTTCTATCAAGGGTTTGCATCATGATCGCATCCATGAGGTGTTAACATATTCTATAGAAATTTTGTAAGTCATCAGTATAAATTGACTTGGCCTATGTCCAAACTAATTCACACATGTCGTGGGAGCAAAAAATTTGTTTAACGGAGGAATGAAGTAGACTTGATGACATCACAAAGTTGAGCATAAATTTCACTACATTTAGGCTCGTTAGGTTCAACAAAAATTTCTTCTTTAGTGGTGAGATATGGTCCAAATAATCTTGACTCTTGAGCCAAAGTTTGATGTTTAAGGCCCAAGAATCATAGTTATTGACATCCAACTTGTTAGTAGATAGTAAGGCAATGAGAAAGTTGGTGAAAACAAATGCACAGATTTCAGAGTTGTCATGGATCAACCTCAAAGAGAGAGAAATAATCAAGCCGTATGAAAAATAGAAAACCAGCCAAGTAGAAAATAACTAGTCAACCAAACAGAGGATAGCAATAAAAAATAGATCACAAATGGTGCCTGAATGGAAGAAAGACCACAAATCCAGAACCAGCAAGGAGAGTCTGGCTAAAAGATTTGACAGAAAGCTTATCAAAGGCACCACCACATGCAGCGGAGGTGGTGGAAAAAGGTGAAAAGTCAGGTGCGGGGTTTAGGCACATGAGATACCAAATAAATGAGAAATTGTTAAGGTTGGTCATTGAAAGGCAAGCTGAAGCCAATGGTCATCAACGGTCGAAGAAAGCTCATCAGAAAGTAGTTGACAGTGAATGGTGACAGACGATGAGCCCACAGGGAAAGCACATATTAGGGTCCCCTTCTTGTTAGGCTCTCGAAACCAAGTTGAAAAGATAGAAACTGAGAAGGCATATGAAAATTTCATGTATTTAGACCATGACGAAGCTATTTAGTTTATAGGGAAGACACAATTACAGAATATTCAGTTACCTTCATTTAGGCTAATAACAAAAATATAGAATCAATCTAATTGATCTTAGTATCATTAATTGATTTTAATATCATCGGTTACCATACTCATAAGATTCTAACATATCTACACAATTCTAACATAAACAAAAGAATATCAAACCTTTTCTAAGATCTCGAGGCCTTATGCCACTAATTTTAGTGCGGAAGTCAACAACCCGTTCAATTGGCCGAACAAACTCGTCATAAATAACATTTCCCCACTTATTGACCTGCCATCAACTAAACCAATATTAGGAATAAAAGACTTAACAAGGCAAGGGGAGATGAGCATATTAACGATAATTGTAAAAAATACTTATGCCAAAGAAAATTGGAAATTGATGTTTAGTTGTTTAGTGTTATCAATGTACATGGGAGAATGTGATGGAAGGCCAAAATTCTGCCATAAAAGCATGTCATTGTGGCACTGCCGTAACCTCCCTTCACAAACTGCCAATGAATTGGCAAAATATCTGTCATGCATTCTACCATGGTGACCATGGAGCCACCATTTAACAACATTGGTTTGGTTTTTTCTGTTAAATGTGAAATGATAATTCCACTATGTAGGAGCAAGTTATGAATTCTTACATATTAAAGTTAGAATTGATTTGGTTTCAAATATATACAGGATGTAATGTTCTTGGTGCTTTTCAATCTAAATTTTTATGTACAAAAAAATAGGCCCCCAAAAAATTTTCACACAATATTTTCATAATGTTATCAAGCATGGGTTCTACTTTGCATGGATATTAATAGTGGGAGTTCATTCAACTAATGCCTAGCTAACACTTGCACAGTTGCACTTACATAACGTGTTCATATAAGGTGATAAAATACAAGAAACAAGTTCTCGTGGCCCAATATAGTATACAAGAGACTCAAACAACGTCTGGGAGAAGACAGTCAATGATGACATATGTCCAAATAACATCTAATCTAGTTTTTATTGGGTCTATCACAAGGTGTGGCCATGCCCACACCTTTTGGGGGTGAGACTAATTTCCACTTAAAGAGTCCGATGATGTAGCCCAAGACATTTGGTACTTCCAGTGGGATTCAAAATCTTTCAAAGCAGGTGAAGTCCACTCATGTAGAGCTCACATCAATTGAGCAACACTTCATGATTAAACAACAGACAACCTAAGTGTACCTAACTATGGTATTACTTCAGGAAAAAGCATGTCAGTCTACAAAATCGTGAGCATTGTGTTGGGAATGAAAAAGTAAAATGCAACACTAATCAATAGTCCATAAAACATAAATTGGATTACGATGAAAAGGGAAAAAATTATAAGTTACTAGTTAATATTCGCAAATCAGACATTCTTTGTACATTGCAGTGACATGAATTAATCAATGTAGTAACATGAGGGAGAAAAATCTAAAGATAATAATCAGATGATGGAGAGGAACAAACTAATACCAGAGTTACTCTTCCAAGAGCACTTTTGTTTCCCTGACCAACACCCACCATTTCACAATCCATGCCCACTGCATCTGTCAGACTGCCAAATGGTTAATAAGTTAAAGGATCTTGAACTTTAAAATGAGCAGAATGCTCCATAATAACATAGCACGCCTAGTTAGGATCAACAAATTCTATAAAAGAAAAAATAAGTTCTAACTCAAAATAATGAAGTATTAAACTCTTGTTCAGTTAATCGTATAGATGCAACTCAAATTCACTCACACACACAAAACAATACAAGACAACCAACCCCCCATCCCTAAACTACAAAGTAACACATAAAAATTCACTGGAGTCACCTTGAATCAGCATTTACAGGAGTAAGAGGATTAATCTGACTATCATTGGATTCCTCATCTGGTCTCTCTTTACGTTTGCCTGTAAGAAAAAAAAACAAAGAAAGTCACATACGACTACATTATTTTCAAGGGTTAACCTCTTATACCAAACAATGCAACCCCAGAAGCAAAAATCATTTTTTTACCCAATATTGATTCTGGGGTATCTTCATCTGAACTTTTGAAGGCCCTTGAAGCCTTTGAGCCATTCAGCTTCTGCACATTAACAAACACCAATAAATTGACGTAGAAATATGAGTATGTCGAATAGAAGGTAGAAAGAAGAAGAATAGAGGAGGCACTTGTTGGAGTTGAAGCCAATTGGGGTTCAACTGAGTTTGCTTCTGTTTCTTCATGTGTTCGCCGCAATTGTGCGTCTTCTCCGCGCTTCACTTTCAGGGTTCCCGAGTTCTAAGGTTTCAAGTTCAAACAAAAGAAATAAAATAAGAGGCACCCAACGTCGTCGTTGTGTTTTTAAATATTTAAAAAATAGGTATTACAAATTATATTAACAAAACCATCTTAAATTTTATTTTTATATGATAATTTTAATGTGATTTTCATACTTAAATTATATTAATTATTAGTATTTCAATAAATATTTAAGTAATTGAAATTATAATAAATAAATATGTTTTAAAATATATTGTATTATAAAAAAGGGCATACATTATTTTCAAAATTAATTAAAAAAATTAAGGGTTAAATATGTTTTTTTGTCTTCTATAACGCAAAATTGGTTTTCGTCTCTAGTCCAAACTTTAGATCATTGAGGTGATTGTAGTATGGAAGTCATTGAAATGGGTCCTTGATAACAAACGACATTAATTTTTTTTTACGTGGCGCAGAAAGGAAAAAGTGACAATGCTTAGAGATTCACCTGATTTTTCTTCCTTAAGAAATTCTTGTATTTGGAGGGAGAAATCAAGGAGAAAGGAAAAAGTGATAATGTTTGGAGATTCACGTAATTTTTCTTGATTTCCTCATTAAGTTGTTTGTGCAAACCCTTCTCGCACAACCCAACCCACTTCATCAAAATCAGAAACTGGTTCACAAACCCTCCTTGGGCATTTAATCCTAACATGAACACAAGGTTGTGGCATCATTCGTCCCTCTTAATCCTCAATGCTTGCTCCACTTCATTTGAATGTCTTCCTAGAAAATATTTAAGGAATAAAGGAGAACACCAAGGTTTATGTGTATTATAACTTTTGTTATTTGCTATTTTGATGTCCACACCAACAATGACATCAACTAACACTAAGGAAATAATATTTTCAAATTAATCATACAATTAATAAGGGTTCAAATAAGTACGAAAAAGAGACATTGATAGACAAAAATGAGTAGGAAAGAAGGAACTAATAGAGCTGTGGATGAGAAATCAAATATTAATATATTCAATTTATTTGGATTCAGATTTTTTTTTTGTTTTCCTTCATCAATGTTGTGAATTGTAAATTACTTTACGGGGGATTGTGATGACTTAATGTTAAGGTGTTAGCCTTTTTCCTATACTTTCTTTGCCATGGACATCTCTTTGTGATTCATAATGCTCTTCGCAATCTCAACCCATGGGCGACCACCTTGGAAGGACTAGAGGCAAGTTTCACATCTTCCATAATGACAATTACATCTTCAACTTCACAAGAACTCCAAGAACACTCGTACTTCTCTCACACAACATTCCCCCTCTAGTCTTCTCTCATATCATCTTTCATGAGCTAGCCACGACAACTCCTTAAAAACTTGTACTTTGTTAAAAATTTACTTCATTGAATCAACAAATTAGAAGATTTAGGAATAACCTTTTAACAGAATGATTTACTAAGATTACAACAAACAACAAATTAAGGCAAAAATAAAAAGATGAATAAATAGAGAAAGACACAATAAATTTTATACTAGTTCAATAATTATCAAGAGGTACATCTAGTTGCTTAGCCACATTAGCTAAGGACACACTAAACACAACAAAATCATATTACAAAATGATCAAGAATCAACTTTTTACATCCTACAAGAACTTATTCAGTACAATTCTACAAAACCTACATTGAACACCCTCTTTAGCAACATAACTTGTAATCTTCCCAAAAAATCAAAGTAAAAAAAAAGATATCAACTGATTTGGCTCATAACACCTAAACCAAGAATCAAACCAAATGTTTTCTCTTATTGAACAATCAAAATTGACCTCCATGATACTAGAAAAAGTTTTCATAATATAAATTTTAATCTAAAAATTATAACCCGAAAAAAAAATCTATCAAAACTTAATTATTTTTAAATGTTTCAGATTTGAGAGTTATATATATTAACAACCACAAAAACAACTTGATATGTATTAACAACAAATTAATATATATTAGTTGCAACAATAACATAATACATATTAGTAGTAGGAACAATTTAATAAATACTAGCTATAACAGTAACAACTTAATAAACTTAATATATATATTAGCAACAACAATAACAATATATATTTAGAAACAAAAATAACTTTATATATATATATATATATATATATATATATATTTTGAACTGACCAGTCTTCGAACATCGTTGACTGTTAGTAATGGTGGGTCACGTAAGTTGGGTCCCACAAGCGGCATGAGCTAGTGTCTCACAAGCGACACGAGCCAGGGTGCCGATTAGTGGTCGGGTGTGCCGATGTGTCCTCGGCAGCAGAGTGAGGCCGATGTAACATCGGGCATTGGCAACTCAAACAGTTGAATTGGACCACGAAAGGTGAATCACAGAAAACACACCAGTTATCAGTAAGACCATCTAGAGTTAAGGGAGAAGCCCTAGGTCACGAAGACTCCATGCGTGTGGTGTGAATAATGCATTCAGGCGCAACACAAGTAAAGAACCAGTGGAGGCGCTAAGCCCTGTTAGGGTTGCATTTTCCAGGGGTAGGCTGTATGCATGGCACGTGAACAGTTAGGGCACCCCCACGACGGATGGCCCCAGAGATTAGGTGCACAAGTTGGTATCCAGGTGGCCATTCCGTTAGAGGTTGCACTCCAGTAAGGGAGTCTTACGCGCTAGATTGCACTAAGATTGGGTAATAGCGACGCAAGGGCATTCCCTCAGAAACCCTAAATGCGGGTAACGGAAACAGAGGAAACCCTAGACTATATAAAGGGTAGTAAGAAAACCCACAAGGTACGCAGGTTTTGAGACTAGAGTTATTACACACATTATTGTTTCTTTGCCCTAGTATTGACTTGAGCGTCGGAGTGCAAACGGCCTTTAGGGCGCCCCTTTGTCTTTGCAGTGCAGAGTGTTTCGATCCAAGGAAAGCACAAACCTAGACGAAGATAAGCGGGCGTGTGATCGTCATTCGAACTAACCGGCGAGAGAGTCAACCGACAAGAAAACACACATATATATATGCATTAACAACATTTTAATATATATTAGCAGCAAAAGCAACTTCACACTAACAAATAATAGTAAAATACAATAAACAAAAAGTTTAACTACAATAAATAACAAATAATTTTCTAAATTTTGAAAATAAAATATAATTATCAAATTTAGTGCATGAGATTTTGCTTCCAAATAATTTTCTTCAAAAACTATCCATTAACTATTTTTTTATATTCATTTCTTACTCCAACTTTTTTTTATACTCATGTCATATAGTAATCTTACTTAAAATATCAAATTATTTCATACCTAATAAAATCAAACCCTATTACACTCAACCATACATATACTTTAGCATATCAAAATTAGAATATATACTCCATTCAAGGAATGATTATAGCATAAAATCAAACAACCGTCTAAAATCATTACAATAGATATCACTTTAGGCAACAATTTGACTATAGTTTTTTCAGTTGTGGAGTATTTTGTTGTGGGTGTAGCTTAAAGACAATGATTTTTGTCATATGTCAACACCTACTTTAAAAAATGTTGTTTATACTGGTAAAATAGTCAACACTTTTCTACCAACTTTTAGATAATGATTTTTTAATTGTGACAATTGTATTTCTTCTTCTTATTATTATTATTAACAATTTTTTTGTTAGAGAGAATCGAACCTAAGTCTGAGTAAACATAACACTTCTAACTACTACACAAAACAAATTTGTTGTTATATTATAATTACATTTAATTACCTTATTTGTCCCTATATTTGGGGTCAATATTCAATTTAGTACCTTGGTTTTTAAAAAAATCAATTTGGTCCCTATATTTTTTAAAATGTATCCAAAGGTCATTTCCGTTAAGTCCCACCTAACGGCGTGAGGTGTTACTTACGTGGTAGAGAGAGAATGTCTATGTGGCACATAAAGAGTGTTTATGTGGAAAGAGATGTGAAATTGAAAGTTATTATTATTATTATTATTATTGTTGTTGTTATTATTTTTTATTACTACTACTGTTACTATTATTATTATTATTATTAATATTATTTTTCTTATTATTAATATTAATATTATTTTTCTTAATATTAATATTAATATTATTACTATTATTATTATTATTCTTAATATTAATATTATTA
>Ga0123341_1002580_pt1 | contig 15014 bp, 7 predicted proteins | sample Turbeapinknodule_FD_89959 | JGI IMG/M metagenome (GOLD analysis project Ga0123341, IMG submission 89959) | Root nodule microbial communities of legume samples collected from Mexico - Turtle bean Mexico pink nodule | ecosystem: Host-associated > Plants > Roots > Nodule | place: Mexico: Nepantla... | reverse complement strand
CACTTATCACGTTATTTAGTAAATGACAATTTTAAGACTATTTGACGCTGGTAATATACAATTTTTTTCTCTTACTATAAAATTTAACAATTACACTTAGCGTATTTATTCATAATTAAATGTCCGAGTGTGAATACATTTTAATTAAATTTGTAAAATAAAACAAGCTGGGGAACTACGATTTTGTTTTGATGTTTAGATGTAAATGTGGATTGTGTATTATAGATAATCACAATCCATCATAATTTAGTTATATATAGTTTGTCTCCAAAAAAAATATTTAAATTGTTTTTTTATTGGTTAAAAATAATTAAATTAAAAAAGAAACAATTTAGTGATATTCCAACTCTTGTAAAATTTAATATTATTACTCTCATCTTCCTATTAAACTAACCCGAATCATCCAAATCACACTCGAATTGATACATAATATACATTAAACTATAATCTATAGACGAACAAATGTGGTCCTACAAACTCATATTTAACAAAAAAGAGGTTAGTGATTGGTTCAAAAAACCATAAACAAAACAAGATATAATCTTTCTTGAACTTCCAAAAGATACAATACCAATTGTAATAAGGTTTAACAAAACACTTTTAACACCTCTGGACACTACATAATTTTTTCATTAGTGTTGGTAATTCCATATCTGACTAAAAATAAGAATATTTTATAGTATATAGTGGATGCAAACCTCACCTGATTTTATAAGGTTGAGTTAGATTTAAACTTCACTTTTAACATGGTATTAGAGAGCTCTAATTTTATTACATCTATCCAAAAATGAAGTTGTTGATCCCTCACAAAATCTTTGTTCACCTTACCTTAACATGTTAGTTAATCTAATAATCCTTCCTTTAATTTCCACCAATCAAACACTTCCTCTATTGTCACTAAAGATGATTGATTCCCCCTCTACACTCCTCAATGCTCCCTTGATGTTTTAGTATATTGTGCTTTTTCACTTAGGAACATTTTCATCTATTAAGTATAGATTAATTCATTTTATTTTATTTTATTTTTACTTTTTTTTTATACTTTTGTCTTACTATCTCTTACACCACAAAGAGACGACGAATCATTCTATCTCATACTACAAAGAAGACGAACCTCAACACCTTCTTTGCACACTATTGCTTTAACAGTGCACTCATATGCATACCATGATAACAAGCCCTAATGTTAAAAGGAGTCTTAATACTTTCACAATAGACACTAAGCTTAGCTAATTTATTGTTTGTTTAAGTTTAATGCAATTAAAACTATCATGTAATACCATTAGTCCTCTTCAATAATTATTATTGTTTCCATGAAAGATAAATCTGACTTTGTAAAAAACAAATGAATTCAGCAGTGTCTTGATTATGTTTAAACAGATACTTAAGGAGTGAAATTGAGTTTTCCGACAATAAAAAAGCTTTCAATATCTCCATTGCTAAATTATATAATTAAATTTTTTTAAGGATAGAAATCAAATTAATAAATGAATGTCTTTCAATGCAATAAATTAGCATGAGACAATTACTGATTGCCATTTCCATTCTCATTCACATGGCAATAGTTGACTTTCTGGGAAACATGGAACAAAGTTCTCACAACACAATCTTGCCACAAAATACTAAAGGGACATAGTGAAAACGTGAGAAAGAAGAAAAACACATGTTGACCAAAATAGTATTATTAACAAAAAACAAGTTTATAAAAAAAATAACTTATTCTGGATGAATTTAGATATGTTGACCATTGAAGTAGTTTATTTTAGAAGTGTTACTCTATAGGACGGAGCCAGAAGACTCGGGTCAATTTAAAAGATTAAAATTTATTTAATAAATATAGCATTGGCTTTGTTTAAAATGTTCATAATAATATATTTTTTTAAAATGATAAAAGAATATATAATAAAAATATGGTTAAATATAAGACAAACTAAGTTCATTAGCTTTTTTTTAAAAAATACTGTCATTGCTTGTAAGGTTCCTATGATTTTCGTACCATTCAAATACAAAAAGAAATGTGTTCGATAAGAATAATTCTAAATTAGTATTTGAAACTTTTCATAAAATAGTTTTTAAAAACTAAAACCATACACACCCAGAAAGAGGCAGTATATACGAGGCACAATGCAAACAAAAACAACATATCATTTACAAAAAGAAAAAGAAAAGGTCACACCACCATATCATTTGACGACTATAATGATTCAAAAAGTAGCATCAATTTCCAAAACAAAACCCTGGAGATTCCCTTGTTCTTACCTCTTAATGGGGTGTGACAGAAGAGTTCAATATCGATGAGATATACTTGTCTCTAAAAGCTATATTGTCAGTTTAGGCTAGCCTAGATTTAAAGCCAGGCAAGCTAATAAAACTCCCATCCATTGAACGTCGTCATCCATTGCAATGTTCAAAATGTTATATGTCGCCTCCTGCAAAATCCCAAGCTTTGTTGCAATAGAATACTAGAAAAAAATTATTTATCTAAGGAAAAATGCTCAGGTCAATTATATTCTAGCTTGAAATATATGCGACAGAAAATATTCACATCCAGCTTTCCTTACAATGCCATGCAGGTCAAAAGAAAAGGGAAGGGGGAAAAAGGGTCTGTAACTTCTAATAACTATTGTATGTGGAGATTAAAGAGGTTAAATATTTATACATACCTAGTTTAATTCATACATTAAAGATGATAGGCTAGTGAAAAGCAAAGATATTTTTAGTATAGTCAGGTGATGTCATGACTAGTTAGATTATAGACAATAATTTTTTATTCGAACAGTTAATCAAAGTACGACGTGTTTTAAGTCGTACAAGTTTTTATCCAAGTTTCTATACTTTAAAAGTAATAATTTTGGTCCTTTTTGTATGATAGGGGAAATTTGTCCTTCATTCTAATATCTTATGTTCCTTAAAAGATGGACGGTAGGAAATTCACAGATTATAAAATATACGAGGACCAAAATCGTTGTTTTCAAATTCCGGAAACTTAGACCAATTCTAACTTAAAACATTTTTTATCCATTAGTTAAATGATCAGACTCTGGTATATGCAAAGTTGTCAAAGAATACCTCTTCAGTACGCAACGAACTTCATTATCCTCTTGGGTCCGAATAGCAGAGTTGGCCTGTTTACAGTGTGCAACTTCAGCCATTAAGTAAGACATTTCGACCAATATATCCCCACAATAAATTATGACAGCCAATTACCAGTGTGTCTAGCAGACAAGGTTTTAATATTATTACCAAATGAAACTCCAAATCCTTGTATAGGATAGTCTTGATGTTGAACGCTGCATACAGCAGCTATATGTAGCTAAAAATTTAACTGAATGTTTTTTCAATTCATTACAAGTATAACGCGAAATCCTTGCCCAACACAATTGCCCTTAAACTTTAAAGTCAATATAGAGAGATAAAAAGGGCTGGTTGGATATGATATTTATACAGACAGTTATCATCTTAGAGTGCTATATATTTCTGGCATCATTTTGATTCCCTCCCTCGCAATAATACATGCTTTTCCTCATAAACATCTTCCAGTAGCCGACTACCCCACCCCATATAACTAAGTGCATATAGTAGAGGGGCTAGTCCAGCAAAAACAAATATACAGTAGAGGGATTCAGGGAACTGACTGACCAACCCAATCAAACTAAATTAAATCAGCAGAGTGATATCCTTTTTCTCGGGCTTTCAATTTTGATTACTAAGCTATTTTTACAGAGTCCTGTCCAAAGTGAGAAATTGTTGTATCAAATCCAATAAACCAAACAATTTTTTTTTCTTTTTTTATCAATTGATGAAAAAATCGACCTTTTCTCCTTAGAAGAAAAATGGGAGAAAAATTATATAAGGGATTTGTGGGTATTACACTTTCAAGGTTTGACCCTAGATTTACTAATTGAGTTTTAGATTAAAGCAAGGACGCTATCCAGAAGTTGTCAATGGCAGTTTCTCTAGATTGTTGATATGATAATTTTGGGCCATGATGGTAAACATACAGTATCTTAGTACAGTTCTGTTATAACTTTGTGCCATGATGACAACTTCCACATAATCAGAACAAACCCTTTACACAAATTATCCCACTTCTCACTGGATAGATACATCAATTATGGGACCGAACCACAAGTTATATATAAGATCAAATTTACATGCAAATAATATTTTATTGGACATTTTCTCATCTGTATTACGGAGGGGAGGATTCAGAGAAAAGAAAGGATGAAAATAAACTCAACTGACCTTGACAAGAGTATTCTTTACTTCTCGTAGATTATCTTCCACACACTTCCTGTGCTTCTTTTCAATTTCATCCCTGTCATCAGCCCATTTTATTTTCTCTTGAATTGAAACAAGCAGATTTTCTGATGTAGACAACCTATGTTTCCCAGTCATAAATTCTATTTCAGTACTAGTATTCAGGAGAGAAACTCTCTCACATTCTAAAAATAACAGAATGTAGTTAATTACCGTTTTGAAAAGTTCTGAACCATAAACAAGACAAACAGAAACGAAAAGCAAAAACCTAAGAATCAAAAGCTTTCTATAAAATACAAAGTTTGAGATATGTTGATGATTGGAAGTTCAAACCAACTTCAACCGATCTTGAATGCTAAGCAGACTAGAATACAGCCTATTTTCAAAGGAGGCCATACTCCAAAAGTTCAATATTCCGAGATAATGAAGCACAAAAATTATAGCTTTGCACTGATATCACCACTATCCATTCTTACTAGCCATGTTTACCATCAGATGATGCAATTCAAATACTTTTTTCCACATACAGGTAGTTAATTTACTAATAATCAGACATATGACTAAAATCACCTACCTGAAAAAATGCATTACCAGTTAGAGAGTGTCTCTATCATACTCCCTAGTTTAGCAGGTCTCAAGTCCCTACATGCTGCAAACTGGACCTGAAATTATCCTCAAAGATCAACTAAATTCCAATAGGGAACTTGTTAAATTAAAAAGCAGAAGGGATCAAAAGTGCAAATTTTAGAAAATAATAGATGATGTTGGGCTAGGACCACAAAGCATTGTCGCAGATGATCCAGCTTTCCTCTTACTAGTCCCTGATGAAATCCATAAAGCTTATTAATAACTATCTTACATCTGCTGAATGACTATTCAGAAAATGTTACAAAAGAAAATAGCACAAGCCAACAGATAAAATTCAAAATTTAGAAAAAAAGGTAGCATAAAGTCATGATAAATATATTTATTTCATATTTATAATGCATTTTATCATTGTAGCAAAAGAAAAATTAGCGAATTAGCATAGGACATAATGAAAATTATAAAACAAAAAAAAAGGGAAGGAAGACCATTTCATGAAATATATCTCTAGGCATTAACAGTATAAAATAGATCAATCACACAACAATTGCAACATTGTTCTCAAATCCCTCAGTAGCTGTTGCTTGCATTGTAATACCAATTTGCATTAACACAAATTATTCCCTTTATATGCAAAGATCTTGTGCAGATGTACCAAAAAATATCTTGTAAAGAATAATCCCCAAGTGTCTCCATTAGTTCCTTTAACAGATTGTATGTAATTTATGAAACTTACTATGATTTTTGCAGATGTATTATACTCTCTCGTGTTTCCATTAGAAAGATTTGATGTTATTATACCCTCATACTCCTCTCCCTCTTTTAATGAATTGTTTTATTATAATAGCAATGAATAAATAATCATAATAATAATTGTGGAAATGCAGATTCCATTAATATTACCACATTTGAGTTTGAGCAGAAATATATTATCATGAAGATAATGATACCTACCGAGTACATGCATTCATTAATTAGAAAATCTTGAAGTTCAAGAACATTTGTGACATCTAGTTCCTGCATCATTTGGTCATAGGCTAGTACCTAAAGAAAAATAAACACACACCTATAAAAATTGATTACAAAGGTCAAAAGATAAAGGGCTCAGTCTCAAAGAAGCAAAAGTTGACAGAAAGTTACTCATGTTCAATGAGAAAGAGATGACAATTTAAAATAACGACTTCGATTAAACAATTCTACACAATCAAGAAATAGATTCCAAGAGCTGGATTCCTCTTTCATTTTTTATAAGTTAAGAGAGAGCTAAAGAGAGGATACGATATTCTCCAAGTGTAACTAAAAAGAATATATCCTCCAAAGCAGAGCAAAGTAATTTCTCAAATAATCTTAAGCAAAATACCATGGACAAATCACAAACAAAATGATGGCAAGCCCACAAAGGACACAGACATGCCCAAAAGCCTTCTTGGCTAAAGGGCTAATTGAGTAGTAACCTGCATGGTGTAAGTGTAGAGCACATATTATAGGACCATTAACGTCTTCCTTGCTATAAGAAGCCATTTTTTTTGTCAACCTTGAGTATTTTTTGTCTAGTCAAACACAACTGTTTTGGTTGCCCTTAGTTTGAGATAGTATTCTTAGGGTTAATCACCGCATCCGAAGTATTGTCCGCTTTGGAACTTAAAACTCCGTCACGGTTTTATTCTTAAAAAGTGTCTTGGAAGGTTAAGGGAGAAAGGTGTATTTAAAACGTGATTGACCTTGACTCCTAAGCAATGTGACATACTGGACCAAATGTCAACCAAATTTTTCGGGTTGAACTCTATAATGATTATTTTTTGTCGATGTTTGTAAAGGTTTTTTTTATTGACGTCACTAGTATTATTTGGTGGTTACTTTTTTAATTGATATTTTTGTTTTTGATAAGAATTGAGATGCCCTATTCAAAAAAGAAAATTAAAATTCAATAAATTAGATTTGTCTTATCCAAATTTAAAAATTAAACAATTTGAAATGAAAGCAATTAAAATCTAATGTGTTAGAATTTTTTAAAAGTTGTAAAATTCTCTATTTCAACACCTGTCAAGGATAGGAGCATCAAGAATGGGTATGAATTTTAGCCTGTTTCTTCTTATTATTATTTTTTTAACTTTAGAGTTTACCGTAGTTTGACGTACTTTATCTATCACAAAACCTAATCGCATAACAGATCTAAGGGTAAATGGGGAACACCATTAAAAAAGAGGCGAGTATTGCAATTTGCACAAGATGTAAAACAGGCACACCACAGCTGAATTTTTTACTCTAATTATATGAGGTATTTGACATTATAATCGTACAAGAACTATAAGCAAGTAGTTGTATTGTACGCACATTGTCAACAATCTAGAAAATGCAATATATGATAATAAATGACGAAGACAAGAAGGGTCTGCCAGCACGTAAGAAATAAATACAGAAATTAAAGCATGATATGGAAACTAAACAACCATTATAACCATCAGGGCATAAGCATCTAAATTCAGGACCTATCACACTACTGCGAAGGGGTGGGGGTTGGAGAATCACAAGACAGACCCAGCAGAAATAATTCATTTTTCACCCAGATATATAAGTGAACTTCCATTGATAACATTAGTTACACCAATTTAAAGCAAAATAGTAACACAAGATAGCCAATAACAGTAGGTCTAATAGGTAATACCTAGTATATCCCGTCGATCCAAAAAAAGGAAAGAATACCTCGTACGTACTAGCCAGTGTAAGAACAGTGAGTTGCTTAAGCTTGAGGATCTGATCAGGTATCAATTGCGGAAGACGACCAGCATTTTCTACGAGCCACTTAAACATTTTAATAAACACTATTATTTTATTTTTATTTACATATAAAATTAATGAGGAAACAGAGATGCTAAAAAAAAAAAAATCTTTACATGAGGATAAATGTACGAGTTTTCCTTGCAAACCGCAAAGTAGAAACTATTACGAGTTGTATACAGGCTTCTTATATACAGGACACATCAAGCATAACACAGTAATGGTGGGTTATGACTGACAAATCACAAAATGAAAAATATGTCTCTGTTCCAGCATACATACCTTATATTATTTAAATTCACAGGTACATATAAACCCGAAATGTTAGTAATAGCTAGGAGAAGCATTAAGAAACTAGTGAGATCAATAACTAATAGCAGTTCAAGGCAACAAGTAAAAAATAAAAAATCCACCACACCATAATTGATGGTGCTGCAGCCAATTCCAAAATCATGGCAATGAAGTTAAAAAACTGTAATATATACTAACAACTAAAATGTCCTGCAGATTTTTTACGGGAAAAAGAACTACCAATTAATATCATGGGTAATAAACATAACCGAAAGTAGGACATATTCAAATACATTATAAAAAAACATAAAAAGGTAAAATTCTAAAATAATCAAATAAAAATCTAAAAATAACGACAAGCAATTAAATAAGTGGTGATATCACTAATATTGCCTGTCAATATATGAGTCCTCGTTTGTTTTCCTTGTTTTTCAATCACCCTTTCATATGATCTCACAAGTTACAACTTCCCATCTCAAGTCGCCAACATCCAGTGTCCGCAATAAGAATTATAAATTCAAAATTCATTATTCACCATGAAGATGTCATCAAATAGTAAAACATGGATGCTGCAATATTGATCTAACACATGAACAACATACTACTGTGGGAAAAGAAAAACAAACAAACAATGAAGGAAGGAAAATACTCATCATAAATGTAGTGAGGGAAAAAATAGCATAACAGTAAATCCATAGGCTTACTCGTGTAATCACTCCATGTTCCATATGCAAACAACCGAAGCATATCAAGATAAACAGAATTCTCAGTTGCTTTAAGCTGCGAGAAATCACAAGTGAAAGTTACAGCAGGACGTATAGGAACTATTTCACCGAAAAAATTGGCAAAAACAGAAGTCTCATGTTACTCACAAATTTTCATATTACCTAAAAAATGGACAACAGAAATTCCCTAAACTAATTATGCATTTATTTATATATAACAGTAATAATTAAAAATGTTCTTCATAAAACAGGAATAAACAATTAATTTAGGAGCTAATGTCACACAAATTTTCATATTACCTCAAAAAAATGGCAATAGAAATCACCTAACTAAATACTGCATTTATAATAATAACAACAACAGTAATTATTCATATTATTATTATTATTTAAAATGCCATTAAACATGACCAATTTTACTGCATCCAAAATGCAACATAATCACAGTGAACGCGAACGCCATAAATCAATAAACAAAACACCAGAGAATTATGAAGTCAGTTTTGCTTTTCCACTTCCCTTCACAAATCGACTACTACCACTTTTAGAAACAAACAGGAGCAAGAAATTAGGTAAAGCTTTAAAAAAGTGCGGAGAAAACAGTGAAGAAAGAAGAACCTGTTGAAGATAGGGGAGGGAGAGAATTTCTGAGAAAGTGAAGAGGTTGCGGTGAGAAGTTGCTTCTACGAGGATGGAAGGGAGTGCGTTAGCATTGGAAGAAGCAAAGGTTTTCTTCACGAAGTATTCGATTATTTCCGATTGCTCCTGCTCCATCTTCTAACAGAATCAATTCGATTTGCTTCCTTTTCGAATTTGAATTTCGCAGAAATGGAACAGAACGAGGAGTTCGCTCGCTCTTAACTCTGGAAGTGAAAACAAAACGTATTTAGTGAAGTTCAAAATACTTTTATATTCAAATGTATAAATTTCTTAATATATGTATTTTAAAGTAACTGAATGTTTTAAGTGTATGATACGGTAAACTTTTCAGTAAATATTAAAATTATTTTTTGTAAACTTTTACGTATTTATTAAAGCCAATTTTTTATACAGCTATCAAAACAAATTGATCTATAAAATTGTTTAACAATGTTCTAGGAGTTTACATCCAAAGTAAATTCAATCCCAAATGATTCACACACAAAAATTCATTCCCAAATGAGTTCTCTAACTGGTTAATTATTACTGCTTATTCATCTCGATTTAAAAATAACCACATGCGATCTATATTATTTTTTGTAAATTTAAAATAATCTTTAAAAGTCTCTCTGGTTAATCGATCGTTGTGTCGAGTAATGTTATGTTATGAATTTTAATTCTAATAATTTGAGCATAACATAATCTTAATTAGAACATTGTTTTTAAATTTTAAAACGTGTATTTATCATAAATATTTGCAATTGGAAGGAAAAAGCAATTAATTAATTTATTTGTAATTGCATAAGATAAGTGATTTTTTTTGTCTCTCGGCGCCAAAACCCGGTTGTGTTGTTGTGATTCCCTTCTGCATTCCAAAACCTAACAAGATAAGGGATCGATCACCTTTGATGTACGATTCACACGGCAACACTGCGGCGGTGCAAGCCACCAACGATGACGCCTCCGCCAGCAAATTGTTCGCACATCTCCTTTTTCTCTCTCTTTTTGCCTCTGACCAATGCATGTGAAGGTTTTTTCATCGGTGAATTAGGAACGGGTTTATCTAGAAGCTGCTTTGTTTTTCTAAGCATGTTTTCCCCCCGAAAAAATTACTTAGAAATGTGATATTTTATTATGTTTTTATTATTAGTTTATGGGAATTAATTCATCCTTTCCACTTACTTTTGTTGCCGCTGTTTAGATTTTAAAACTAATACTCTCTGAATTTTTAATTCGTTACGTGTATTATTTTGTTCTACTTCGTGTTTTCTTGCATTGTTTGCTTGCTCTAGATTGGCTTGTCACATTGTGATAGAAGGTTGCATTCAGACCTGGCAAGATGAATATCGTAGAAGGGTTCCTTTTGAGGATTCTAATGTGAATAAGCATAAGCACTAATCTAGCTGAATCTTGTCTCATTATTACTGAATGGTTCCTTCCTTGGTAGCATAAAATGCTTTTGGTTTCTGATGAAATGTAACCTTGTATTGTATTTAAAGAGAATGTTGATTACTCATGCATGCCATGCCATGATGTCATGCTAAGAGGAAGAAGTTAAAACATGGTTTTGAAGAAACATTGATTCGATAAATTTCTTTTCGACTGATCCAATTCTAAGTGAATTCTGATTAAATCTACCCTCCTGTTCGTGTAATGGTAAAAGTCATGTACTATGTACGGGTGACAATCCATGTGGCATTGGTTCAGATAACTTTCATACTTGATTTTTTTTTCTCATTTTTTGTCACTATTGTATTCAGCTTTTATCAAAGTTTAAATGAATTACAATGTTGTTTACTAAATTCAATGAACGATTCTTTTTTGGTGAATAGTATTGTATGATAACTATTTTATCTCTATAAACTGGCTGTAGGTCATGTGTGAAAAAGGGATACATGAAAGATGACTACATTCCTCATATATCTGTTAGAAAGCCTTTTAGGAGATCTCCATTTATTAATCTGAGGTAGGACTTATTTCTTTAAGGTAATTGACTTCTTTAAGTTCTTGCCCTTCAGTTTGGTAGTTTGTTGGTGTTTTTGTATTGTTTGTGACTATATAGGTTACTTTGCTTGTTGGGCTGTTATTTGGAAACTTCTGTATCAGTTTGTTGATGTGGAGAAAAAATCAGACGAAGATGCTCCTGTAAAGAAGCAAATATTATCACTGGGAGCAGGCTTTTACACAACATATTTTCAGTTGCAGGTGCCTGGGTTCCCTTTATGAGCTCTTATAATTACTTCACAAGTTCTGTTTAAGAGCTATTTCGCTTCTACCTTTAAAACTATAGGTTTGCTATGTTTTGGAGACATGTGGATTGAGTGAAGGTTTGAATTGAATTAATCCAAAGCCGTTGCATTTAAATCTTGTTAAATTCTTATTTTGTGTTTTAACATGCTATGAGGACAATTTTCTTTTTTGTACCTGTTGGTGCTCCTTGGCTAAATGCCAGCTGCCTTTTTAATCTTAATTTTTATGAGACAGAATATCATACCTTGTGCAACACGAGACAAGGAGATTATGACAAAGAACTATTTTGAAACTTAAGTTCTCATGCGACGAATGTGTTTTTAGCTGAAAATTAATTTTCTTGGAGGTAGAATATAACTTCCTCTCAACACTGTGTGCATTATTTACTTAAGTTTAAGAAAAGTGGACAATGGATGAGGTGCATCAGTGTATGAATATGGAATTGTAGTTGAATAATAATGCTGATCTACTAATTGCCTGTTAACAAATTCATGGCTTTTGGACTTGTCTCTTCTTATTGGTGACTAGTGAGTGCTAGAAAATTTGAATTGGTGGGATAAGGCTATTGTTGTTGTTAGGTATACAGTTATGTATGATTCTATCTAGTATCCATGCCAGCTTTTATGACCAATATTTTGGCTTTCTCTCCTGGCTCTTCTGTTATTCTCTTTGTTTATTCTGATGGCACCAAGGGTAGTTTGGACATAATTACTTTTGTGTCCGTGTATAGATACTGCACTAATTGTAGAACAAACTCATACTTTTCACCTAAACTGAATCAGTTGCACTGTCTGAAGCTTCTGTGCAAAAAAAATCTTATTATTTTTAATCACACTGTTATAGGTTTGATGTTGCCTGTTGGTGAGGAAAAATGTTTCCTTCTTTACCCATGCATATTATTGCTGCAAAATACATTTGATTTGTGGTTTGATTACAGCCTTAGGCCATTTTTTGCTTGGCTTTATCCTCTTGTTAAAATGTTTACAATACTTTTCAATTTTATTTTTGGAAAGTCATAACTTGTTCCCTTTCACAGTTTATAACATTTAACAAATGGAAAATGACTGGAAAAACCCAAGTTTGAGCGTAAAAATTTTTAATTTTCCTTTTTTTTGTATTTATTTGAGTGCTCACACACACAAAATCGTTCTTAGAATAAAAAAAATCTGGTTTGTATCGTGCCCTGAATCGTAGTAGACTTGCATTTGGGTTTTACTGTGAACCGAGTTTAGTCACACAGCCCGGTTTGGTAAAATCCCTAAATTTAGTTTCTTTTAAACCGGGAACTGAACATAAATAAGTGGTTGTGGTTCTGTTGCTTCTCCTCCAACCATTAGCACAAACTCAGAAGTGTGTTGCCTGGGCTATGCTGAGAGTTTAAAATGACTTTATTAATTCTCAAGAAAGACGTAGGTATTGTTTCTATTTTTTTTATTTTGCCTTGATGATCTGGAAGTTTGTGTATAAAATTTACATTTTTTAGTGTTTTCTAATGTTTTAATGCTAAAGTCTATTTACTGATTAATAACATCTTAGCAATAGCCTTGGGGCCTGCAAAAATTAAAGAATAAATTTCGTAAAACAAATATGATATTCTTGTGTAGTCATCATGGTCCTTTTGTTGGGTCTGGCTGGACCAAGAGTACAACAATAAACTTTTCAGAACAAAAATATTCTTTTGATTGGGCAATATTTATGTTAAAGTCATGGTGAACAAACACAATGATAGAAATAACCAAATTTCTTAGGGTGGGAAGGGTGGTGGTCCCCCATCAGCTCTGCCTAAATAAGCATCAGTAATATTTGATTTTTCTTCTATCTCTTGGCTTCTCTTTTAAAGAAGAATTTTTCCTGGTTTTGTATTCCTATCAACATTTTAATCTGTTGAAGGTACTATGTTCTATCTATATCTTATGATTGCCGTATGATGGAACTGCATGATACTAAAGTTCATATCTCCATATGTAAGGCAGTTTTTCCCTGATCTTCCATCACCTCTCCTCTTTCTATCTACTTTATGGTTGGTAGCGTGTTTCTTTCTTGTTTGTAGTCAACAGATACTAAGTGTTAATACTTTACTGTTTAGGATTGAACGGATGGAATTGTTTGATGAATTTGAAGAGTGGTACATGATGCAGGCCAGTCAGCTTTTGATTAATGTTCTGTTGTTAATTGTTTGCTATAAAAAATGTTTGAATTCTGTTGCACGCAATTGCTGGGGCCCTGAGTGGGGGATCTAGACCAGAGTTAATCATCTCTCAGTTTAAGTGGGATGTGAATTGTTTGCTTTTATTTCTTCTTTATAAGATTCATTGGTGGGGGAAACGAAAAGTAAATAATAAATTTATAATCAAGCAAATTAGTAAAAGTATGTTCATTTACTATATGGGAAGGGAATAGGACATTTCCTGTATGGGAAGGGAATAGGACATTAAATCAATCCCCAAATAAATTGACCGGGTGTAATATCTTTCTTCCCTGGATTTAAATTATTGGATTGAAATTAGAGATCAAATCACTTTTCTGAACCATTTCTAGCAGCCTTAGATTATGACAATGATGATGATGATGATGATGATGATGAGTGAATAGAAGATATTAATTTGGAAAAAAGGATGGGCTGGGGTGGGGAATAGGATTCTGTTTCTGAAGATGATTCGAAACATATCAAAAATATAATATGGTACTTTAGGTTTTTAAGAACTATACTGGACAAGCATTGACTCTGGCTTTCACTTTTCATCCATAATGCAGGGCCTTTTTGGGGAATTTGGTTTTGTTAATAACAACAAAACTAGGCTTCCTTCCTCATGAAAAGCGAGGATACAACTCCAATGACACATACATATATTTATATTATATTTCTCTTGCTGTAGCTGTAACTGTTAATACAGTCCAGGCATCACGGTGGCATGTGCCAGCTCACTGGTATGTTGTCTGGGAAAAGGATTTTCTGATCAACTTGTAGTTATTGTATCAGAATTCAGAGCCATACGAGTGATTAGTATTTTTATAGATCCCTTCAGATATTGTTTATTTGACACAAAGCACAGATACTTTCCATTTTCTGCTAGCTATTTGGTAAAGAAAACGTGGTGGTGCCCACACAGCACCAACTGTTAAAGTCATACTCTGGAACTGTTTGGGGATGTCCATGTGGAACAAATACGAAAATAATGTGTAATATTCTTGCTTTTGAACAAGTTTTTCTATGTTTTGTATTGCTTTTAAAATCTTAACCAGTTTGTTCATCAGTATGTTAACTCCAAAACTCAGTAAAGAATGGGTACTCCAAAACCGGAATTAAAAACTGGTTCTTTGCTTATTTTTGTTTTATTTTTAGTCTTCTTAACTTGCTTTAAAGTATTTTTAATTAAAAAAAGTGTATACAGTTATAAATTATTTTGATTACTATTTTTTATGAAATATAACTTATTTATTTATATTAATTTATACTTTTTATATCTTGAATTGTTACTCAATATT
>Ga0123341_1002578_pt1 | contig 15015 bp, 10 predicted proteins | sample Turbeapinknodule_FD_89959 | JGI IMG/M metagenome (GOLD analysis project Ga0123341, IMG submission 89959) | Root nodule microbial communities of legume samples collected from Mexico - Turtle bean Mexico pink nodule | ecosystem: Host-associated > Plants > Roots > Nodule | place: Mexico: Nepantla... | reverse complement strand
CAATAATTGTAGGGACTTAATTCATAAATATAAACATTTTGAAAACTTAATAAGACAAAATATTTTTATAAAAAATCAATTAAAAATACTTAAATTTGTGAAATATTTAAAATTTACTTAGATGTGATATATATATTTATTCTAAGATAACACATTTTTCTATTGTAATATATTAATATATTGGATACAATTTAAAAGCAAATATTTTTTTGTGGTTTTTCATGTAGATTAACCATAAAAAAATAATTTAAATTATTTAAAGATAGCATAAAAGACTTTGTTAAACATACTAAAAGCAACAAATATCAACGAAGCAATTAAATTCTAATAAAAAATATTTTTATACTCAAATTTATAAAAGATGGTTGAATTAAATGTAAATATAAAATGTAGATTATATAAATAAATTCTTAAAGATAATTTTGTAATAAAGTGAATGATAAAAATGGTTAGATGAAAACACGGAAATATTGGAATTAAACCGTTAATGACAAGTCACTTTTAGCTCAATTTAAATAAATTGTTTAGAGTGTGATAAAAAAATATCATAAAAAAAATTACTAGTGTATTTCAACGTTTATAAGGTTAAGTATTAATAGTGTTCTTATAAAATTAATTTGAACAAAAAAGGATGTGAGTAACGGTTTAGTACTTATATGTAATTCGAACTCTTCTACTTTTCTTCTTGAATGATGATTTTATATAAGCACACAAGAAAAAGGTTGTTGTAAATATTTGTTTGGCCGTTAAGAAGCTTCACACTCTTTTTTAACGTTTTCTTTGTCTTATGAGCTTGCATGTGAAAATTGCATTAAACACCCTTCATGCATGTATTAAATGTTCTTATCTTCTTTAAGCAATATCCTGACTCAATGTACTTATCTCTTCTTAGACAAAGTGCATTTGCTTAACTTGTGAAAAACATAGAGTCATACAAAACAGATAGTCTTCTCCATGTTGACAAAGCATGCACTTGGGAGTTGTTGAAGTAAAGTAGTTTTAGCTCATTTTTCCAATAGATCATTGATTTTATGTAAGTTTTTTCGAATCCTCTTTGTTAGAGGTAAGAAACAAACATTCTCTACAACATAGAATAAACTATAGAGATATTCCTGAAGACGATATTAGCTTAAAACTATGCAAATATCATTTGAGCATTAAAATGCTTACCATACGTAAAAATAAGACTGCACAATATTATATAATCTAACACACAAACTACTTATGTCTTTCATTATCTATTGTTTGAAAAAAACTTGTGTCTTATAGATGAAACATTACCATGTTTTATGTTTTATTATTTTTAGCATTTAATCAAAATCATGGATGTTGGACTTTTCTCTAACAAGTTCCTTCATCACTTTTGGAATCAAAATTCCTAATATTTTTTAGTTGTTTAAGATAAAACATTAAAACTTCAAAAAGATCAAAATACGATATGTTGAGTTTTCTATATCATATCATAAGGAGTATTATTTAGAATAGACCTTACATAAATCATATTTTGTAAAAAACAATTTGTGATTTGAATTAGAATTCAACATAATTATGATCATTTCTTGTAATGACATGTTTTTCCTCTCTACTACACCATTTTTAACACTTATATGCAATTAAGACTTGACAAATAAACAATGAACAATACCATGTGCATACACTTATATAATTTAATTCTTAAAAATCTTTAGAGTGCTTCAAGGAATCATCTTTTAAATGACTTGTAAAAGAGATTTTATATTTGTAAATCTTTCACGTGTGTGTAGTTATATGCTTAAACGCGGGGGATGGGGGTAGAATTGGATGCAACCTAAGTTACAATTGAACTATTATAAAAATAAAGTGTTCGTCATCTATTTCTATTACTTGCAATTATTTCTCTCAATTATCTTCAAAATGTTTTAGAAATTCCTTTGTAAACTTGTATGTAGACCCATTAGAAGACCCTTTTTAAACACTTAATAGACTTTTATTGCAAGAATCTTCCAATTATAACTCTATTAAATTGCTCTTTCAATAGTTAACTTCCTTTTTCAAGCCTTTTCAAGCAAGGTACACAATCTCTCCAAGCTATACAACAAGAAATTATTAATGTACAAAGTCCACACTCAAAGAAATGAATATGAAATTATACATTCCTTACTTCAAGAGATAACTTCACAATAGTGAATGGTTTACAATATAGATTTTTATCAAATTTGTTTGGAAGACAAACTAAAATTTAGGAACTTGAAGACTTTTTCAACACTTTTCTCATACATGTGAGGTCCATTAGTTGTATATTGGAAGCTTAGTCTCTTTCATGTGGTAGTGCTTCCTTATATAAACGTCTAGAGAAGACCGTTGTAGGTTGTGTGCACAGAGTATCATGGATCAGAGCTTTTTAGAGGTTCATGACATTTTATTGTCATCCTCTTTTATGTAGTATGATGAAATGTATAAACCACTTTCCTTATCTTTGAGATGTTTGTACATCACTGACAATGTCTAATTTAGCTTACAAACAATGATAAATGGTACTTTGTTCAAAGTCTTCCTTGGGAAGCATTTTTAGTAAGCTCAGACAATGTGATATTGTAATGCATTTAGTATTATGTACTGTTTTAGTACGATCAATATAGTCTCACATCATTCAAGAGTCGAGGCCAAGGATAGTGTACATAACTTTCTTCCTTAACCCACCGAGGCGTCTTTTAAGGACAAAACCGTGACGGAGCTCAAAAACTCCAAAGTGTACAATACCTTAGATCATTTGATTGTCCTGGCAATGTTATCTTAATGAAATTGAGGTTGGAACATTGGCATCTTCTATGGGGACGAAAATGTTCCCTTAGCCCCTCAACTAGGGGGAATCCATTCCCCTTAGACCTTGACTGGGGGGCTTTTTCTGGTACACCCAATATAGTCCCACATTGTTTAGGAGTTGAGGTCAATGGTAGTTTATATACCTTCCTCCCTTAACCCACCGAGGCGCCTTTTAAGGATAAAACCGTGATGGAGCTCTGAGCTCCAAAGCATACAATACCTCGAATGTGGTGATTGAACCTAGGGATGTTATCTCAACGGAGTTGAGGTCGGAACATTGGCGCCATCTGTGGGGATGAAAAGGTCTCTTAGCCCCTCAACTAGGGGGAATTTGTTCCCCTTAGACCTCGACTGGGGGGCTTGTTCCGGTATGTCCAATATAGTCTCACATTGCTTAGGAGTCGAGGCCAATGGCAGTTGAAATACATTTTCCTCCCTTACCCCATTGAGGCACCTTTTAAGGATAAAACTATGACAGAGATCCGAGCTCCAAAGCGAACAATACCTCAAATGCGGTGGTTGTCTCTAGCGATGCTATCTCAACAAACTTGAGGTAAGAACATTGGCGCCCACTGTCGGGGTCTGGTAAAACTTTTCCCCATGACCACCATAACAAGTAAACGTACCTTATCAACATGAGATCTTCACAAAACAACATGACCACCCAACTCGAGGCTATCCTTCGAAAGAACTAGGAAAGCATGCAAAAGGCAATGAGAAAGTCCTCGGAAAAATGCATGACAAGATTAAAAGGCATATAGCATTCCTGAAAGAGCAACACGTGATGGAAGCTGAACAGAATCGATCTGAGATACAAATTTTACAAGATCTTTTGGTGGCAAGAAATGATGACCATACTTGGACTGGTAGGAACCCGGATGGCAAAACCCCCAACCATACACAACTACATAATAAGGAGGATGAAAACCTAGAGGTTGTTTATGGATTTATTTGCACATATGGTTTTAATTGGGATTTTTTTATTTATTTTTGTAGGCCCAATCAAGAGGACAACTCTAGGGTGAAGAAATGTACAAACATATCCAAGTCATCAAAATATAAACTAGAGTTTTAATCAGAAGAACACAAGAAGACTGAGTTTCAGCTGACTAGTCAACATCATTTTTGAGCCAAACTTTAATTTAAATAAATTGTATAAAGTTGTTTAGGATTTCATGGGGCATGTATTGAGCCTAGTAGCATAAAATAATTGGACCAATATTTGGGCCAAGTAGCATAGATTTTTTGGGTTTGTATTTGGGCCAATAGTAAAATAGGTCTAGTTAGCATTAAAAGTGACTAGTTAGGGTAACAATTGGGCTTCTTTGAGCCCAATGTAACCCTAAAACATCTAGGGTATATTAGAGGAAGAAAATTACCTTGGCATAGAGCACATAGACGTCCACATGGCAGCCTAGGAGTGGAGATGATTTAGCATGGAATGTGTGAGCTAAACATGGAAAGCATGACTCTACATGACACCTTCTTATGGGAGAGTTTTATTTTGAATTTTCAAATTTTGGCTCCAAAATGTTCAACCATCTCTCCTATAAATTGAGGTGTTTGTCTCATGAATTAATAAGATCAATATATGAGTGAATTGTTGCCAAGTTTGCAAACTTTCTCACTCCCTTTGTCTAGACACTCTAGGATAGACACCTTGGTCTTCTCTTTTACCTCTCCAAGTGATATGGCCCAACCAATCACTCTCCTTACCTCTCATGCACCTTCAAGGAAACCATAGCTCCATTGGAGCCCTCCTTGTTCCATCTCCTTCATTAAGCTTTTGTCAACTCCAACAAATATCCAAGAAATCCAATCGGACATGAAGGTAACACCATCAAACCCTACCCAGTATATGGCAGAGTCCCAATAGTTATCGCTTGAGCCATCTATTCAACAAGAACATATTTGTTCTTACAATATATTCAAAGTTCATCTAGGAAGGAGACTCGTTATGCTCCAACTTCAATATCATCTTGGAGGGCGACCAATTATGCTCTGACTCCAATATCATCGTGGACGGAAACTCGGGGACACGGGAAAATACCATTCAAGGTGGGTACCCAATCCTCCTCTCAATGGTCGAGCTTGGAAAAATGCAACAGGACATCAGACCCTGAGGCTCACATCAAAGCATACATGACCCAGGTGAACTTGTTCTCGGGAAACATGGTCGTACATTGTAGACTCTTTCCAACTACGTTGATGGGGGTGGCCTTGGAATGATATTATTCCTTGCCTAGGAATTCCATTGACTCCTTTAACACACTTTGTGTGCAGTTCTTATCCAGATTCGTTGATTGCAAACCAATAGTTGTGACGTCCGCTTCGTAGCACAATATGGTGCAAGGTGACGAAGAAAGCACGTGACAATATATGACACAATTAGCAAAAGCAACATCAAACATTCCTTACCTCCATCCAGCTGTAGCCATGTACGCCCTACTGATAGGACTTCGTTCAGGGAATTTCTTAGACACCCTTTACACGAATCCTCCAGCCAACATGGATGAAGTTCACAGCTGAACTGCCTGATACATCAACATTGAGGAGAATGTTGATGCAAGAAGAAAAATAATGAAAACCTCGAAAGTTGCCACTTCAGTACAATATCCCAAAAGAAAGTGAACCGAGAGATATGAAGATTATACTCCCTTAAATAAAAGTCAGGATGTGATCTTGCACGAAGTGTGCAACCTCGGATTGGTGCAACCTCCGAGACAATGGAGAAAGTCCTCAGACAAATGCAGGACGAGATTGAAAGGGATATAACATCCTTGAAATAGCAACACAAGGTGGAAGCTGAACATAATCGAGTTGACATACAAGATTTACAAGATCAATTGGTGGCAAAATATGACGACCATAATCGAATTGGTAGGAATCCTACCCAGTATACGACAGAGTCCCAACAGTATTCGCTTGAACCATTTATTCAACAATTACGTGCTTCTCCTCACACATATACTCCAAAATCATCCTGGAGGGAGATTTGTTATGCTCTGACTCCAAGATCATCGTGGAGGGAAACTCTGGGACACGAGCAAGAACCATTTAAGACAATACTCAATCCTCCTATCAATGAAATCCAATCTAGAAGGTTTCCACCTTTTTACCTCCAAGTTCACAAGAACTCAACTACCCCGAAAATGGAAATGATCGAGCTTGGAAAAATACAACGGGACTTCAAACCCCAAGGCTTACATCAAAGCATACATGATTCAGGTGAACTTGTTCTCGGGGAACATGGTCGTACATTGCAAACTCTTTTCAACCACATTGATGAGGGTGGCCTTGGAATGATACTATTCCTTGCCCAGGAATTCCATTGACTCCTTTAACACACTATGTGCACGGTTCTTAGCCAAATTCATTGATTGCAAACCAATAGTTGCGATGTCTGCTTCGTTGCACAATGTGGTGCAAGGTGAAGAAGAAGGTCTAAGACAATATATGACACAATTTGCAAAAGCAACATCAAACATTCTTAACCTCCATCTAGTTGCAGCCATGCATGCCCTATTAATAGGACTTTGTTTAAGGAAGTTCTTAGACACCCTTTATGTGGATCCTCCCATCAACATGGATGAACTTCGTAGTTGAGTTGCCCGATACATCAACATTGAGGAAAATGTTGATGCAAGAAGAAAAATATTGAAAACCTCCGAAGTTGCCACTTTGGAACAATATCCCACAAGAAAGAGAAATGAGAGATTTGAAGATTATACTCCATTAAATACAAGTCGGGACGAGATCTTGCACGAAGCGTGCAACCTCGGGTTGGTGTAACTTCCGCCTTCGTCAACCAATCATCCATCAACTGACTCGACCAAGAAGTGCAATTATCATCAAAACATGAGCCACATTACAAAAGAATGCTTCAAGGTACGAGATTTAATCAAAGAACTTATTTGATCAAGTGCTTTTGGCCACATCGTACAACATGCATAGCCCGATTTTGGAGGAAACTCCCCAAACATCTACGAAAAAAACGCCTTTCTGGTTGACACAAAGTGCAAAATCTATGGTTCCCTTTGAACGTGATGAAGTGCTTTTTTTTCTTACCTTGATTTTTTATCTTTACGGACCGGGTAAACTTTTAATTAGGCTTATTCTTTTGAAATAAAGTTTCTTTTTACACATAACGATTTACAATGATACTTCTTGTAAGCTATTATCCAAGTTCAAACGAACATCGACAAACTTTACCAAACTTGAACCAAACGGTCAAGTCACAATACGAGTTCAAACGAACATTGAGAAACTTTGTCAAACTTGAACCAAATGGTCAAGTCACAATCCAAGTCCAAACGAATCAGGAAATTTTATCAAAGTTGAACCAAATAGTCAAGTCATAATCTGAGTTAAACGAACATCGAGAATTTTTATCAAACTTGAACCAAACGGTCAAGTACTAATTTTCGAGTTCAAATGATTATCATAAATAATTAACAGACATTACTTGAAATCGAAATCAATAGTTGACCTATGCTAAATCCAAATGGGTCCAAACTAAGCTTGTTCATCCTTCTCGGATTCCAATCTGGGGGTACTTATGTACGTACCTCCAATTACAACCGGGTACATTCAAACAATAACTGCTTGTTTAATATTATATTTAAGACACATAAATCAAACTATAAATCGATTATAAGTTACTATTATAACATCCATTTATATCTCATGATAACTATTTAATGCTTTTCTTACTGGTCTAAACCAATAAAACCTATAAATAGGTGATGACTCTTTCAATAAAGAGACACTAAACTTTATTCTATACTCTTAACTCTCATACTGTTAAGAACTTATCATCATCTTTGTGCTCCTACTGACTTAAGCATCAAAGAGTCCTTTTCAAGTGGACCTCCCCCTTTCATTGAAGACCAACTGAAAGTTCGTTCCCTGGGAACACACATTCCTCACTGAGGTACCCTTCGAGTACATTTCTAGTACGAGCATTTGGCACTGTTCTCCTTATACCTTGACTGGAGGCCTTATTCCAGTACGACCAATATAGTCTCATATTGCTCAGGAGTCGAGACCAAAGGCAGTTTATATACTCTTTCCTCCTTTAACCCACTAAGGGACCTTTTAAGGACAAAATTGGGACAGAGATTCAAGCTTCAAAATGAACAATACCTCAGATAAGGTGATTAACCCTAACAATGTTATCTCAATGGACTTGAGGTCGAAACTTGTGTACCTACTCACCTTAAGGTCGAGAACGTCTAAGATCTCGTGCGACTACATGACCTCCCTAACCGAGCCTTTATTGACATCATCATGGGCAAAACAACATAATCAATGAGCCTTAAATGATAAGTAACTATTTATGGAACAATAAATAGCATTTATATGACCAATCCAAAAGACTCGTAACGATCAACTAAGAGGATACCACCTATTGAACATATAAATATACACTCTTCAAAAACATTAGAGAGTCATTTTTAGGTGGACATCCCCCCTCTCATCAGAAACTAACTAAAAGCTCGTTGCTTGAAGGACATCTTGTCCTCGTCGAGTTATACTCCCAAATTCATTTTCGATAAAAACAATAATCATAACTTATAAGAACAATAATCATAGGTGTTAATGGTAAGAATGATTGATCCAGGCTTATGTCTTATATATTCTTATAGATAATACACATGTATTTAATTATCCATTATTTAATGGAGCGAATACAAATATTATGATAACTAACTTATGAATACTTATTATCCATTAGTCATTTTTATTTAGATATTTTTTAAATCAACTAAGAAAAGAAAGTTATTGACAAAAGAAACATCAACAATTGAATAGTTGCTAAAATTTTATTTATAGATTTACTTTTTATATATATAAACGTGTGAAGTTAAAAGTATTTTTAAAAAGATTAACTTTTTAAGCTTATATTTTGTGGTGAAATTTGTTTTAACTTACATTTAAAAAAATTATTTTATTTGTCCTAATATCGTACTATACAATTTAATTTAGATTATGCTTTAAGACTAAATTTTATTTTTAAATAATTTCATTAAAATTTTAGAAAATATTTACTATATATAAAACCCATAAATATTATTTATTCGATTACTCAATGTTAGAATTATATGCGCATGATTATTCAGTTTTATCTAATATATTACAATTCAAAATTAAATGGATAAAAAATCACGTCATACATAGAATTATTTCTGGTGTAAAAATTAGCGTAATTTATGCTAGTTTTAAGTTAAAAGTTTAGCAATTTATTTTAACGATGCTAGTGGTGGCAAAACCACAGTACCAAAAATATTTATTCCCCTTTTTGCAAGTCTTGCTGGTGCTGTGCTGCATCCATTTTACCATGTTTGAAGCAGAACAGGAGAAATAAATCAATGATATCCCTTGCTTTTTATCATCTCTCGCTGATCTTATAGGTCACCATTTTATCTTTCCATTGCTTCTGGTCCTGGTTCAGGTCCAGATATTTTTCGTAGAAGGTGACTTCTTTGTTTGATTTCACTAACAAGGCAGAAGAGCTCCTAGTTCCATAAGGCCCCTAACCATAAAAAGGGTTTTTAGCTTAAGCCTGTAAAAGCAGGGTTAAACAGATAAATAAACAAGTGGAATGAATGTGTTGGTTACCGATGAAAACTCTGCTTCAACAAATATAGCACTCAAAGGATGTTCTCGTTCACGAGGCTGAACCCCAGGTAGCATCCACTCTTCATCTTTCACTCTGTTTGTCATTAGTTTCTCAACCATTTCTTTGATGGGAAAATCACTTTCACCATATTCCCCAATAAATTCTTCGAAACTTTGGCGCATTCGTTCAGCCTGAAAAGGTTGTGACAAATTTCGGTTAGCATACATGCTGTCTCTTTCAGAAGAAATGTAAAAAATTAGAATCACACCTACAGCAATTCCTTTTAAAATTTGTCAAATTAGCATTTTTTTCCTTTTTACATTAAAAGAATAATTGTGCGCGATTAATACAAATTATATAAAAAAATCATCTTTATTTTGCCAAAAAGGCCTAAAAAAACCTTTAAAAACCATTTTGATGTAGAGAGATATTAGATGAATTATTGTAATTTATAAGTAAGATCCTTTTTCTTTTAATTTACTTATCAGGGGTAAGTGGATCAAAATTGATTGCTACAATTTGCTACATATATAATCATCATTATATCATTCTGAGCATGAACTAAATCATATTGATGGGAATAGTTACAAGGGCAATAAAAAAGCAGGTGTAATTTATAAACACATATCAAATGAACCAACCCAAAAAGAATCTGGAAACAACAACATGATTGTTTTGTTACCTTTGCCCAAGGAGCGTCGAGAGATGCATTAGCCAAGACGTGAATCCCCGGGGTGACTAGAGAAAAAGAAGGGTTATCTCGGTCTGGTCTATTGAACACATAAACCATGGTGGAGGTGCAAATATCAGCCACCACAAGGTTAAACCCATTGTACTGATGTCCCTCTCTCACAACCTGCTCAGCAAACTCCTGGGGACTCTCATTGCTCTGTTGCATTTCATTCACACGTTATGATTAAACCAGTGTAACATCATCACCCTGCATACTAATAAAAGTGAAACGAAAAAGAAGCATGACAAATAACAATAGTTGATAAGCTAGTTTAATTTTCTGTTGAGTTAGTGAGTGTACAATTTCTGTGCGGTTGAATAAATAATTGTTCTTTCCACCATTTGGTTTTGTTGAGTAAAAAAGACAAACAGAGGGAGTGCAATGCGAGGGTTTACCTGAAGAAAACGAAGGGGCAACTCCCCTCTAGTTCTGGGGTGTGGAAGGGTCTCAACTTCCCTAAAATCAGTGAGAAAGGCGATCCTGCCATTTCTGGAGGAGCCCATCCACGTTCCGCCGCAGAGCCCGTCCTTACCACCCAAAATGGTTTCCCCTCCCCACCACCATGCCAAAGGGTATGTAGGGCTATGAATGAACATTCCATTTGTCTAAACTCAAAGAATGAATTCCAAAAAGTAAGGAAGAAGTAGGTGAAGTACTCACCGAGAATAAATCTGATCCCTATTGCATAAGATAATGAAGGGGTAGTTGGGATGAGCTTGCCACATGAACACTGAGATACACATGTTTCTTTGTTTCTATGCCCTTTCGCCTTCGCTAACTAACCAATTTCTCTTTCCAATAAATAAATGCCTAAAAACCTATTCACTTTTATTCTCATTAAATTCCATACATGCTGTTTAATCACAATTAGTCATGTAAAAAATAAAATCAAATTAAAAAATATAATTAAATCTTTCTTTAAAACATATGATTTCTTTCCTATATATGTGCTCTTTTTTTTTAAATTATTCAATTTTTTTTTGTCAATTTATTTATTCAAATAAACCTACTTAATATTTGTGTTGGGAAATCGATTTCGAAAGTCAAACCTTCGTTTTCTTTCATTTTTTTTATTTAAGTTATATTAGTTGTTGACTTTCATTTTTCAAAAACAGTTAGATAACTTTGTTTAATAATGGTATGTAAAGTAATTAATTAATGATGCAAACTTTGTTTATTCTTATAGAAGATACACGAAAACTCAAGTACCTTTTTATTGAATGAAATATCTATGTGACACAAACATAGAGGTAAAATGGATAATAAGAAATAAGTAAATATTATAATGTGTTACTTATTATATAATGATTTTTTTCTCTTTGTCATGTTAACGAAAGGTGTTCGATTTATAACATGTCATCTATTGTGGTAATATTCAAAAAAAATTATAAGGCTAACAATTTAATTTTGCTTTAATATTTTTTAAGAAACACAATTTCTTCACATGAGTGGCCAAGATTTAAACATGTGGATGACATTAGAATAATTTTTATGTGACAAATGCTTCATTTTTATTAAGAGAAATTTATGTAAACTTATTTATGAATGACCTTGTGACGTAATTATGAAAGGAGTATCGTCATTTAAACTAGTCTAACTATACAAGAAGATTAAGAGAAAAAAAAAAGACTATTCAAAGCTAGGTCAAGTATCTAATGAGTCAGGGTATCAATTATTATTTTTTAATCTTTTTAAGAGATGTTAAAAGCATAAAAATTGGGCTTGTTCATGACTCATAGAGAAACCCTAACATCTAGAAGGTCTCCCATGTACAACCCCTACCCACATTAAGCACATGCTTTAATGTGAGAAGCATGGCCCCTTCTAGATCCACAATTAGTGGCACCTTTTAGGAGTTAAGCTAGCATATTTTGAATTTCAAATTTCCCTCCATGCCTTAATCACATGACACTTATCACTATAAGTAGGTGATCACCCCGTCTTGTAAAATAATAACATATTTTGAGTAAAGAAACTCTACGTGAGTGATTTTTTGAGTGTCTAAAATTCTGAGTCTTATCTTAGCTAGATGTTTCAAGTGGCGACTTTTGTACCGATCGGTCCCCGAGCGTTGACTAACCACTGGTAATGTTGGTGCCACGTAAGCGGGTCCCGCGAGCAGCGCGGGCCGGTACCTCGCAAAGCACGTGCGTCAAGGAGCCAAGAGTGGTCAGACATCCGGATGTACTGACTTGCCACTAAACAGTGTGGAGAGGTCGGACATCGGAAACCCAAACAGTAGAGATGGGCCACGAGAAGTGGATCCCAGATCACACACCAGTTATCAGTAAGAGAGAAGCCTAGATCACGATGCCCATGCGTGTAGAGTGGACGATGCATTCAGGTGTGACACAAAGTACAGAGCCACTAGAGGAATACGACCTGCAAGGGTCATGATCAGGGGCGAGCTGCATGCATGACACGTGAACGTGAGCATGCATGCACGACGCATTCAAGCTGATTTGGTAGCGTCGCAAGCTATGAACGAGGAACTGCGCAGAGACCTGCAGACCCACATGACGGAACGTGAGGGTGCAAATCATGAGCCTGGGACTCCCCCAAAGAGTTCCCAACACCTTTCTCGCCGGAGATCGTGGATGCAGTGATACCAGCCACGCTCGTAGGGCCCAAGGTGACCTTCACCGGGGTGAAAGACCCGGAGGCTCACCTTACGACTTTCCATACACAGATGATGCTGGTTGGGGGCTTCAATGCGGTGCGGTGTAAGCTGTTCATGAGCACTTTGGCAGGAACGACCATGGACTGGTTCGTCAGCCTCCCTGATGGCCATGTAACATCGTTCCCGCAACTCACAAAGTTGTTCAGGGCGCAATACATCATGAATCGAGCCCCCCGTCAGTATCCTATGACCTCTTTGACGTAAAATAGTATCAAGGAGAGTCTTTGAAGGAGTTCCTTCACCGTTTTGGAGCGCAAGTGGTGAGGTTGAACCTCACAGAGGAGAAGATGATGGTGCACGCGTTTAGGAAGGGCATCTTGTCGGGACCCTTCAGTGAGTCACTCATCCGGAACCACCCCAAGACCTTCGCCGAGATAAAGCGTCGCACGGTGGCCCATATTACGGTGGAGAAAGAAGTTAGTGAAAAGCGCACATGCGTGGTCCCCACGCGGCCGCGCGCGGTAGGTCGTCCTAAGGGTCTTGTGAAGCAGCAACCCTATCAAAGGCCTAATACGAGGGGGCGCGGGAGAGATAACGTGTCGCCAAGGCACGACTTCATAGTGGAACTAAAGGACCTCATCGCTATCCCAAACATAGCGGAGAGGCTGAAGATGCCTCTAAAGACCGACAAGAGGCTCGAGCCCAACAAGAACGCCTGGTGTGAGTTCCACCAAGCATACGGCCACCCCATACGCAATTGCTTAGCGATGGGACACCAACTAGATGAGCTGGTGAAGAACGGTCTCCTAAGAGATTATCTGCAAGAGAAACAGGGGATCGAGGACGTTGTGTTAACAGGGGGTGGTCCGGGGCATGAAGTCCCCGTGCACGGTGAGGTCCACACCATCGCAGGAGGGTTCTTGGGTGGAGACTATATCACCTCTCAGCGAAGGAGATATGCGCGAACAGTGATGTCGGTGGAAGCACAGAGGACCAACGACGCCTTTGATGTTGACCTGGTTTTTACCAAGGCTGACTTGTTGGATGTCATACCCCATGACAATGATCCGGTGGTAATCTCAGCGGTAACCACGGGAAGGAAGGTGCACCGCGTGCTAGTAGATCAGGGAAGCTCGACAAACGTAATGTTTTGGACGACCTTCAACAAACTGCAACTATCCCCCGACATGCTAAGGCCCTATAGCGGTTGTCTCTATGGTTTCGCAGGAGACCAGGTCGAGGTGCGGGGATACTTGGAATTGAGGACCACCTTCACAGATGGCACCGCGTCACGAACGGAGAGCATTAGGTACCTTGTCGTCAACACCTTCTCTGCTTATAATATGTTGTTGGGTAGACCAACACTGAATAGGTTAGGGGCGGTGCCGTCGACAAGGCACATGAAGATGAAGTTACCGAACCTGACAGGAAAGGTGATTACCATCAAATTAGATCAGAAGGAGGCCAAGCGATGCTACGAGAATAGCCTCAAAGCAAGACGAGGGGTATCTATGGTCACTAATGGACCACCGTACACTGAGGGAAGTCCTCTGCCTGAGATCAGCCGCTCCAAACCTGACGAGGCCATAACAGAAATCGCCCGCAGGACCAAATCTGATCCGTTTGGAAGCTCTGGGGAAATAGAGATTGGAGAGAAAGTCTCCAACCGAAGCAATATCTCTGGTCAAATGGTGCAAACCCCGATTGAGAAGATCGTAGAGTCCAGAATCGGGATAACCAGTGATGATCGACTAGGCGATCGGTTCGGCCCCCGAACAAAGACAAGGTCAGTTTCAAGGTCTTACACACAGGGGAAGCAGAGTATGCTAAGAGCCTGGAGCGAAACACCAAGTACTAAGGAATGGAACCCCGTTAGTTTCACACCCTCTCTCTCCCGTGTGGACCAATTCCCTCAGGAAAACAAAGATCTTTGGGGATGAAGCATGCATGTTTAGGCGCTGAAGCAGGGCTCGGTTCCTCGCACTCAGAACGCAGCCGACTACAAGTTTTATTTGAGTTAGGGAGGAATGTTGTACGTGGTATTAGAGGACACTCTTTTTCCTTTACAAGGGTATTTTAATGAGGTCCCCATATAATTACGATTGAAATATTTTCTCGAGTTATGTACAATTCAGTTAAGAACTTGTTTTCCTTGCGTTAGAGGTCTTGTGAGCGGAGAGGTAGGTTCGTGAGAGAACACCTCCCCTCTCGAGTGAAAGCGCCAAGGTTGAACGAAAT
>Ga0123341_1002577_pt1 | contig 15018 bp, 14 predicted proteins | sample Turbeapinknodule_FD_89959 | JGI IMG/M metagenome (GOLD analysis project Ga0123341, IMG submission 89959) | Root nodule microbial communities of legume samples collected from Mexico - Turtle bean Mexico pink nodule | ecosystem: Host-associated > Plants > Roots > Nodule | place: Mexico: Nepantla... | reverse complement strand
TATATATATATATATATATATATATATATATATATATATTTCATGGCTCAAAGTATGTAATGTGTCCTTTGCGGACAACCTTGTATATATATATGAAGCATTAGGGTGTGTTTTCGCAAAAACTTCTAGAAGAGAAAAATAAGACAAAAGTTAAATAAACTTGTTGAAGATCCACATCGAATAATGATAAAAACATTTTATAGTATATAATAAGTGCAAACTTCATCTTGTAAGTTAGTTTTATTAGATTGAGTTAGATTTAAAGTCCACTTCTTAATAAAAAAAAATTATAAACTAAAGTTAGCCAATTTACAAGTTTAAAAATAAAGATTTAGAAAGACTATATGAGAGTTTTTATTATTAGCTTAGCATAAACTAATTTTAACTCACAATGAAAAGCTTATTTAATTTGTTCTTCATTTTTTTCTCCTTAAAGTTTTAATGAAGAAGTTTTTCCAACAAGCATACCCTAATTTGATTTTTGCCCAAGTGTGCTGTATTGTTGTTTTTGGTTTCAGGTTGTCGCTCCAAGTGCTAGGAAGAAACTAGCTGTGAATTCATGGAATTGGGAGGCACAGAGAGCTCGGATACTTAACCTCATTGCCAATTCTTTGGAGATAAACCTTGAATTGCTTTTCAGTTCGCCGGATCTGAATGAAAACTACTTGTCTTTTATTACAAAGTAAGTGGTTTGTGTGTTTTTCTGATTTTGTTAACCGCTGGGAATGCACACTCACTTGCTTTCTGGCAATGATATTCTCTAATCCATCAATATACTTTTTTAAAAGCAAGTGGGTGTTGTTAATGTAAGCTGACCTTATTCTTAGAAACAGTATTTTGACAACCGTTCTGAACTGACACTCTTGTTGTAGAAATGCTTTCTCTATGTTTGAGGATGCGGTGCTCTTAAAAGATTCCGATGTGAAAGAGGCCCTATGCCGTATAATTGGAGCCTGCTCTACTAAGTATCATTACACCGCTCAGTCGTGTGCATCCATCGTGCACCTGATTCACAAGTATGATTTTGTGGTCACGCACATGGCTGATGCAGTGGCTGGTGCTGAGAAGAAGTATGGAGATGGAAGCCTCGCTATGGCCCTTGTTAGGGAGATTGGAAGGACTAATCCCAAAGATTACGTGAAAGACACAGCTGGGGCTGAAAATGTGGGTCGTTTCTTGGTTGAGCTTGCCGACCGCATACCAAAATTGATTTCGACTAACATTGGCATTCTTGTCCCACACTTTGGTGGAGAGTCTTACAAGATACGGAACGCACTTGTTGCGGTGCTGGGGAAGCTAATAGCCAAGGCATTTAAAGATGTTGATGTGGGTGAAGCAAGTTCTAAGTCCATTCGTTTGCGTACCAAGCAAGCTATGTTGGACATCTTGCTTGAGCGTTGTAGAGATGTTTCTGCCTATACCAGAAGTCGAGTTCTTCAGGTGTGGGCTGAGTTATGTGAGGGGCACTCTATTTCAATTGGCCTGTGGAATGAGGTTGCAGAAGTTGCTGCTGGAAGGTTGGAGGACAAGAGTGCAATGGTCAGAAAATCTGCTTTGAATTTGTTGATCATGATGTTGCAGCACAACCCTTTTGGTCCTCAGCTTCGAGTAGCCTCCTTTGAAGCAACGTTAGATCAGTACAAAATGAAGTTGAAAGAGCTTGAGCCTTCAGAAGGAGCAGAACCCTCCTCTGATACTGATAATTTTAATGGTGATGGAGAAGTGGTTGATTCAAATAGTGAAACTGTTGTGAAGGGGCAGCAACAAGACAGTTTAACTGATAGTTGCTTGTCTCAATCAGAAGATGCAATTGCTTTGCAGAACAGTAGCGTGCCGGATGTTGGGAACTTGGAACAGACTAGGGCATTGATTGCATCTCTTGAGGCTGGTTTGCGGTTTTCTAAATGCATAGGAGCCACAATGCCAACCCTTGTCCAATTGATGGCTTCGTCTTCTGCCACTGATGTTGAGAACACAATTCTCTTACTGATGAGATGCAAACAGTTTCAGATTGATAACTCCGAGGAATGTCTCCGAAAGATGTTACCACTTGTAAGTCCTTGCTTCTTTTATTGTGAAATGTTGTATCCTAATCAGTCTCGTTGTGGTTGTTGAAATAAGGGGGGAAATCATAGGCAAATGTGATATTAACTGCGGTTGCAGATCACAATCTCAAATATTGTGTAATAAGGATAGTTATATTAAATTATTTCTTCAATGTGTTGTCGGCTATGTACTTTTTTATTTGTATGAAGCCCTTGATTTTTATAAAATTAATTCTTTATTTCTGTCATCTGCTCCATTTGTAGGTATTTTCTCAGGATAAATCCATCTATGAAGCAGTGGAGGGCGCTTTCCATATAATATACATCAGGAAAAGTCCAATTGAAACTGCCAATAATCTTTTGAGTCTTGCCACTGATTCCAATATAGGAGATCTAGCAGCCCTTGAGTGTATAATTGGAGCCCTAGTCTCTAAGGGTGATATATCTTCCAGCACGGTATGTTTTCATGTACCTTCTTGAGTAGTATTTATGCTACATAAAGTATTTGAATGCCTCCAATATTAGACTCCAGAATGATATATTATTCCCCATCCCCAAATATGGAATGAAGGCTTTCTTTTTCAGTTCATATATGTGTTCACAAATTTAAATATAATTTGGGACGAGAATGAGTTTGACTTCATTTTCATGTTTGCATATCATTTGACGATAAACACTGCTCTTAAATAAGTATAAGTAAGTTTTGAAGTCGTAAGTAGGGTTCATCAGGTTGTTGAGGTTGACATTGAGTTATGATCTCCTGTATCAGTATTGTAGTTTCCATCTATTTCTCCCATCAAAAGAAATTATTGTTGGCTGTATACCAAATTTGGTTCTCACTATTGATTTGATTTCCTGATCTTGTCATTGCTACTGTAGATATCAGCATTATGGGATATCTTTTGCTTCAATATTGGTGGAACCACTGCAGAGCAGAGCCGTAGTGCTTTATCAGTCCTTTGCATGGTTGCAAAGACGTCACCTGGTGTGCTTGGCTCACACTTACAGGACATAATCGATATTGGGTTTGGTCGTTGGTCCAAAGTTGATCCTTTGCTAGCAAGGACAGCTTGTCTTGCTATCCAGAGACTGTCTGAAGAAGACAAGAAAAAACTATTGGCTAGTAGTAGTGTTCGAATATTTGGTATTTTAGAAAGTTTAATCACTGGTTTTTGGCTTCCCACAAATATTTGGTTTTGTGCTGCTGACAAAGCCATAGCTGCCATCTATGCCATTCACCCTACCCCAGAAACCATAGCTGTTGATATGATAAAAAAATCTGTCAGTTCTGTCGGTAATGATGGTTCTGATAATGAGCAGAGTGACTTTGACACAATTAGTGGCAGTACGCCTCTCACAGTTCAAGTAGCAAAACTTAGCAGATGTTTATTTATAGTTAGCCATATTGCCATGAATCAACTGGTATATATTGAGTCCTGTGCCCGTAAAATTCAGAAGCAGAAACTTACTAAAGAGAAAAAGGACAGTGAGAATCAGAACCTAGACAGTAATGATACAGTATCAGCTGCTACACAGAAGGTGCAATCAATGTTTCTTTCTTACTGTCATGCTATCCTTGATTGCTTCAACTATCAGTCATCAGCAATACATCTTGATCTTTTGCTGTCAATTCCATTAAGTTTGGCTTGTTAATCTGTTGCAGGATAATGATATAAATGCAGAGTTAGGATTTACTGCCTCTGAGGATGCAGCACTTGATGCTTTGTTTGAAAAGGCAGAAAAAGAAATAATATCTGGTGGTTCAAATGAAAAGAATTTGATTGGTGCCTGTGCAACATTTTTGTCAAAGCTTTGTAGAAATTTTGGACTAATGCAGAAGGTAATCCACCTTAATTTCCTTCTAGAGACTTAAGCTGTCTTTGCATTTTCTAGTCATTATTTGGTAGCTTTTTTATATTCAACCAAGTTAAAGCCTATATATATGGAAGCCAGCAGTTATTGTGGAAATGTAAAACTATAATATAATATAAAAAATTAGTTAATCTCGAGTCTTGAATAAAATTTTAAACATCATAAAGCAGATGCTTTGCTGATGTAATTTCCATTTCTTTAGTATCCAGAATTACAGGCATCTGCAATGCTTGCTTTGTGTCGATTGATGATTATTGATGCAGATTTTTGGTAAGTTCCTTGCTAAATATTTACCTCTTATCTGATTCTTATTCCTGATTATTTATGAAGTGAAAATAAAGTGAATTGTTTTCAGTGATGCAAATCTCCAACTCCTTTTTACGGTTGTGGAAAGCTCACATTCTGAAACTGTCCGTTCTAATTGCACAATTGCATTGGGAGATTTAGCAGTACGGTTTCCCAATCTTTTAGAACCATGGACAGAAAACATGTATGCCCGCCTAAAGGATCCTTGTATATCTGTTAGGAAGAATGCTGTATTGGTGCTTTCACATCTCATTCTAAATGACATGATGAAGGTAGAAGTCACTTAAATTATTTTCTTTTTCAGTTTGCGCTGTAATTTAGTTTAGACACTAATGCAATCATTTCTTGATCAGGTGAAAGGGTACATCAATGAAATGGCTGTAAGATTAGAAGATGAAGATGAGAGAATTTCAAACCTAGCTAAGCTATTTTTTCATGAACTTTCGAAGAAAGGTTTTGACTTGTATTATGATTTTTTCTTGTGTAGAAAAGTATCTATTATTATTTTAGATATTTGAATTAAGGGTAGAAAGTTGTTTGATTTGGTTTTCTGGATTATTACAGGAAACAATCCAATATATAACTTACTTCCTGATATACTAAGCAAATTATCTCAGCAAAATCTGAGCAAAGATTCTTTCTGCAATATCATGCAGTTTTTAATTGCTTCTATAAAAAAGGTATGTGTTATCACAATGCTGAAATTGCTCTATATTCATTCTGATTGCTTTCCTCACTTTATTTTCATGAACTACTCCAGGATAGACAAATGGAAGCTCTGGTGGAAAAGCTATGCCATCGGTTTAGTGGTGTTACAGGTATATCTTCTCATTCTTTGAAAATTTTTAAATACTGAAAATTTAACCAGTTCAGTCTAAATAGTAAACAGTTTCACGCCAGTTTGTGCCAAAAATTGTCTAAATAAGTTCTTTATAGTATCCCTATATTTTAATAAATTATTATTATTGTTTTGCACCCAAAACCACTTCCTTTTGTCAGCTTCTAATTCTGATTAGCCTGGTAGTTTGTCTGTACATGTAATGTAACGATTGTTTGCTTTTACGTTATGTGTGTGCGTTAATAGTAAAAGTCAAGTGGAAATGAACTAAGCAGCAATGCTAGCTTCTCTGCAAGGGGGATGCAATTTGACGCGATGGGATATCAATCACCCACTAAGATCGTGCATATCTTATAAATATTAAGGCGATTCAGACTATTCTTATAAAATGTTTTGCAATTTTTTTAGGATGCGCTAAACTTTTCCTGATTTCACATTTGATCATCCAAAGAGTTAAAACATGATTTTTTTTAACTACCCGCCCTTTCACTTTTATTCTTGTAATTGTGAAGGGTTTTGAAATAAATCACAAAACCAAGAGAAGTTAATTATTTGTAGTTTATTGCCGATTGTGATCGTGACTTTATTTCTCTGCAGATGTCCGACAATGGGAATATATATCTTACTGTCTCTCTCAGTTATCATTTACGGAAAAAGGGATGAAAAAACTCATAGAGTTATTTAAGTCATATGAGCATGTCTTGTCAGAGGATTCTGTTATGGACCACTTCAGGAACATACTGAACAAGGTAAATTTTTTTTCCTTGTGCTGTCAGGCTCAGGCATATTTTCTGTAAAAATGACAGAGGTCTTTTTTTTTATATAATTTAATTGGAACCAGGCCAAGAAATTTGCGAAAGTTGAACTTAAAGCTTGCCTTGAAGAGTTCGAGGATAAACTGAATAAGTTTCACACTGATAGAAAGGAACAGGAAGTTACTGCTCGAAATGCCCAAATCCATCAGCAGAAGATTGACAGCATGGAAGGTTTCACTGTGGCTACAAATTCTGTAGATCACTCGGAGTCTAATTCAGCTTCAGGTTAACTTTTAAACTTAAAAATGTCCTCGTTCTACTTTCTGGTGATTTCCTTATGACGTCATATATTTCTTGATGTACATTGTGTGATAGTAATGAACTAATCATAGCCCACGAAGTCTCATTGCCAAAATCTTGTCCTACTCCTACACTGACATGATCAGACTTTACAGAATGATGGTATGGAATGATGTATTAATAATATATTGCAAATGTCAATCCACTGATAAGTTGGCTAAAAGGACGAACATTTAAGCATAAATAAGCTGTATGATTTTGTTAGATAAACAATTGTCTGCTCTGGAAAAAATTCTGATGTTTAGGAATTTTATTTCCGCGTAGCTTCTTGGTTTGGATGAACTTCTCGTGAATGTTATGCTTATGATTTTCTTAATCATGATTTTTGTGCCAGATGAAACAGAAGGTGAAGTAATTGATGATTGTGCGGAAGAGGCAACGTTGCCATCAAATGGGAAATCAGAATCTAAACTTGTGCCAGAAGATCATTCTGGTGCTTCGAGTGAGTTGACAGAGTCGGATCGAGGGGATATTGAAATCCAATCATCCCAGGTTAAGACGAGAGGTTAGTTTAAAAACAGCTTTTGCTAATGAGTTTGATTCTATTGTTATTGTTATAATTAACAAGAGGTTGCTGATTATAGGGGTTCATCGGTCCAAAACTAGTAAAAGCAGTGTTAAAGATGAAAAAGGTCATAGTATCTCTGTCACCAGAAGAAATACTCGGTCAAGGAGGTATGTCTTAAGCTTCTCTAGCTGGTATAACTTGAAATAAGTATGAAAATAAATAATTATTTTATTGATATCAATCACACTATTATCTCTATTTGTAATAACTAAGTTCTTTAAAAAATGAGATAAAGGCACGCTGAAATGAATAAAAGGATTTAAAGATATATATTTTTTAATTACTATGAAGATATCAAAAATATATTTATCCTAATAATCTGCTATGTACGGATGCTATATTTGCGTGATAAGATACCTGCTAACATTTCTGATCTTGCATGTTGTCCATGTCCTGTAAATGGATTGAATTGGTTGTTGACTCGGGACAGAGCATGAAGTGAAAATTTTGAAAAAGCTACAGTTTAAGTATGGAGCTGGTGGTTTGAGTGGGCTCCTAACTTTGTCAATAAAATAAAGGGTGGATTGACTTCTTTGGACAAGAGTGTATATTAGTAGAATAGTGAATGTTTGAATAGCTTAGTACACAAATATTGCAAGTAATATACTAAATTTTGAAGATAATTCTAACTAAATAGAATCTAAATAATTTTTGGCAAAAGCAACTTTGCTATTTGATATAAACTAAACGTTTGATATGGATGGACGGCATTACGTACCTAATGAAGGTTGCTTTTGCACTACTAACTAGCAGAGCTTTGTGGAAATATGAGTGAATCCTGTTGTTTTATGGTATCGATAACACAACACTCAAATCTTGTTTATCCTGTTGCAGGTAGATACCGAGGCACCTTTGGATGAGAAGATATACTTTTCAGTTTTACGTGGGATCTGTGGTTATTGGCAAATTGCAAAGTTTATGTCAGTGGAGTCTGGAAGACCTACTGTGCAGCTGCCAATATATGATATGACTGCATTTTGAAGGGTTGAACAGATTCTATTAGATGCAACTATTGTTGCAATTGGCATATTGTAGAATACCCAAAAGAATGTTGTATTGTGTATGATGTATTACAATATCAATTTAAAGTGTGGATCACGGAGTGCAGTAGTTCAAGGGATTTCATTCCTAAAATATATCATTTTAGGAAACTGCAGAGTTCTAACAGATTAGTTTATCCCAAGAGCCATGATTGCTAATCTTTCTTGCTTGAAGGTTATATTATGCTTAACAATAAAGTACAAAATAGGTAAGCTGCTTATTAGCTCCTTGATAAAAAAAAGTTAATTTAAATTTGAAATGAGTCAATAAATTTGACTCAACTTTTTCACTTGTTAACATAAATTATAAAGGCTAAAAATATTTTAATGCACTAGTTTTATTATTATAATAACAATTTTGACAAGGAACACGTTGGCTTTTTAAAAACAGTTTTTAACTGTCAAATAAATAGGGCATTTAAGAATCTATTTTTCTTGCCAAATAAAAATTGATCTTTTCCAATATAATAACTTTACAGTGCATCAAAATCAAAAATTGGATCTGTTTAGTTTGAGAACATATTTTTATATTTAAAAATTGATTTAATATTCTTTCTTATTTTAGAAAATAAACTGTAAAATTAAAAGTAAATACAATTCTTTGTATACAAAATTTTAAAAAATTGAATAATAAGAATGCTTATAAATGTTTATTAATGAATACCTTTTTAATATAAAATAATTGTATATATAATAGTGAAGTGAATGAATTATACAGCAATAAGGTATTTTAATCATACAATGTGTAGTGTAAGATATGATGGCTCAGTCTAAACAAAAAGAGAAATTTCGTTTTATCCGTATTTTGATAATTAACTAAATTTGATTTTATGAGTAATAGCGTTCATTTTACACTCACTATCTACTACCACTTCTGTGTTTGCTCCAGAGTAGAGCGCAGATATGCTGAGAACACTACTTCTCAAGCGCACTCTCCCTCTCACTCCTCGCCACTCGCATTCTCTCCTCCTCCGCCGGTTCTCGGCTACGCCGGAACCCGCCTCCTCCACCGATGCAGAAACCCGCAAGTACGCCGGCTACGCGGCGCTGCTGCTCTTCTGCGGTGCCGCCACCTACTACTCCTTCCCCCTGCCGGACGATGCCAAGCACAAGAAGGCGCAGATCTTCCGCTACGCGCCGCTGCCGGAGGACCTGCACACGGTGTCCAACTGGAGCGGGACACACGAGGTGCAGACGCGCAACTTCCTCCAGCCGGAGAACGTGGAGCAGCTGGAGCGCGTGGTGAGGGAGGCGCACGAGAAGAGGACCCGAATACGGCCGGTCGGGTCGGGGCTGTCGCCGAACGGGATCGGGCTGTCGAGGATCGGAATGGTGAACTTGGCGCTGATGGATGGGATATTGGAAGTGGACAAGCAGAGGAAGACTGTGAGGGTGCAGGCCGGGATCAGAGTGCAGCAGCTTGTGGATGGCCTCAAGGACCATGGCCTTACCTTGCAGAATTTTGCTTCTATTAGGGAGCAGCAAATTGGTGGCATCATTCAGGTTCTTCTTTTGTTATCTCTTTAGCCACTTTTCGGAGATCGGCTCTGACCCGTTATATGAACAAATTAAGAATATAAACTCAAATTGACTTATGCTTGAATTCAAATTGTAAGATAGTATCATACATAGCTTGTTGTTGGGTCTATCAAAGCAATTGCTATAACTAGTAGAACAGTCTTGCAAACTTCGTGCTTAATATGTCTAGTACTCAGCATGGGCGTGATGAAGTTATCACATCAGCTGGTGATATGATTAAATGAAATATACGTGGGACATAATTCTTATCTTACAAATTTGTTTTATAAAGTTGATTTAGGTTGAAAGTCAGATTATGAGTGGTATATGAATTTATTCTAGAAACTTCATACCCAAATATATAAAATGTTCGGGGTGAGGAGAGAGACATCGACTTAGTAGTTATCACCAAATTATAGTAGGTAAGTACGAATAATTTTCACTTTACAAGTGAATTTTGTTGAGGTGAGTTAGATGCAAATCCATATTTCAAGATAACCAATAACAGATTTTCCTAAGAAAGATGTTACCAAAATGTACCCTACCACATTTTTACCCGTAGCCCAAATTTATTATGTGAGTCTTAAGTATTTATCGTGCTGTGTATTATGTACGTGTTGATTAAAAAGGTATTAGAGTTTTCTGCCTGCTTGAGGTTTTTCTGTTTTGGGTCGTTTAATACTAGACCTCCTTGTCATCTTTCATATAAAGTAAAATGCTTTGCATTCATGTTTTAGGTTGGTGCACATGGCACCGGTGCAAAATTGCCTCCTATTGATGAACAAGTGATTGCCATGAAATTGGTCACCCCTTCCAAAGGGACTATAGAAATATCAAAAGATAAAGATCCTGAGCTGTTTTATCTCGCTCGATGTGGTCTTGGAGGACTTGGAGTTGTGGCTGAAGTCACCCTTCAGTGTGTTGATCGACAGGAGCTTGTGGAGCACACATTTATCTCAACCATGAAGGAGATAAAGAAAAATCACAAGTAATTATTTTGGTGTTTATTTTTCCTTTTTGGCATATCAATCAAATAACAAATATGTTGAATTTTATCATTACCACGTTAGTTACTCTATCTTTCTGTTACATGGAACTTGGATCTAAAAGTTGCTTTACTCCCAACAACTATAATAATAATGATAATGAGAAACCCCTTGGTTTGTCCTCCATAGATTATAGTGTCATCATATTAATTCTTTAAAGATTTTTGTCACTAAATTAGTCCCAGAAAAATCTAAAATGCTGCACACTATAGTGGTGATATAAAAGGACAGATTTATGACTATTTTCAATCTTTGAAGGACTAATTTAGTTAGTTACAAATTATTGATGTCATGAAAGCTAATTTTGGATGACCAATATAAATGTTTATTTTAATAAGAGCAAAAGAGTGACTCGGTATTAAGGATCTTCCTCCAAAGATTTTGAATATTAGCCCTTTTCTATCTTATGCAGGAAATTGCTGTCTGATAATAAGCATGTGAAGTACCTTTATATCCCTTATACCGACTCTGTTGTGGTTGTGCGATGCAATCCTGTTTCAAAGTGGAAAGGTCTTCCCAAATTTAAACCACAATATACTAAAGATGAAGCCATACAGCATGTGCGTGATCTTTACCGAGAGTCCCTCCAGAAATATGGGTACAAATACACCTTTACTGTTGATTTTAAGATTAATCAATTTATTTTTGTTTGCTGGAAGTACCAAGAAAGTGTTGCTGAGTCTTTTCACCTAATAAAAGCTAGCTGATGCTGTTGCGTGGCATTTCTTATTTCTTTTGTCTCTTGAATATGATTTAATTTTACACAGGTAGAAGTAGAAGATTGAAGGAATTACCAAAGATTTAGATCTCTTTCCATTTTGTAGGCCTGTGAATTTCCTACTAATTCTTGTAATCTAGTAAGGCACGGACTGATAAATGTTAATTTATTTTGCATATTGATTTAAGTTGTTGGAAAAAGTGCTGTGATGATCTCATTGGTATTCTTCTGCTTTTGCTACCGTTTTAATCACTTTCTCTATTAGTACCTTGCTGCCAAAAACTTCCGTTTTCTTTTTATATTTCCTTAGTGAAATGTGCCATTATTTTATTGGTGCCATATTGTGAACTTTTCTATTTCAAGATGTGCATAAGTTTTTGTTATTTTATACAGAGCAGAAGGATCTAGGGGTAAATCAGTAGAAGATGGTGAACAAAAAATAGATGAGCTTTCTTTCACAGAATTAAGAGATAAACTAATTGCCCTGGATCCTCTCAATAAAAAGCACATTATCAGCATCAATCAAGCTGAGGCCGAGTTCTGGCGAAAGTCAGAAGGTTACAGGGTTGGATGGAGTGATGAAATATTGGGCTTTGATTGTGGAGGCCAACAGTGGGTATCGGAGACATGTTTCCCGGCTGGAAAACTAGCTAATCCAAGCATGAAAGACCTTGAATACATTGAAGAGCTGAAGCAACTTATAGAGAATGAAGAGATACCTGCACCTGCTCCAATTGAGCAGCGCTGGACAGCGAGCAGTAGGAGTCCCTTAAGTCCTGCTTCAAGCCCGTCTGAGGATGATATATTTTCTTGGGTAATAAAACTCTTTCCTGGATAATATTGTGTCATATACACATAGTTCCAAATTCTTTATTAAGCCAGGATGGGTGAACTTGTATTACTTGATCATATGAAGTGAGCATAGCTCTATGTTTATCACGATGATTCTGCTCCCTTTTCTTTTCATGTTTTGCATAATTAAACTTCTGGCGGTGCATTTGGGATTTTAATAATTTTAGCAACTTTTTGAGAAAAGATGAAGTGAGGTTTTTTAAATGCAAAAACTTCAGCTACTCTAGATATGCATTCTGTGTGGAGAAAGAGAATTTATTTTCTGAAAATATAATTTATTTCAATTTTAGTCAACTGCCCACAGTAATGTCATCATAATCTTTAATTTTAAGCTTTTGAATTTGTTGAGTTAAATTTAAATTTCACTCTTAAAAATGGTAATAAAGCCATTGAGAGTCTATTCTAGTCAAATTTGTTTGGGTCTTGTGTTACTGCTATCAAGTTTTCCCTTTGTTCCATGCTTGAGATGTCTAATCAGGAGCAAGAAAGGGTGTGTTGGATATTCCACAATGACTAGAGATATTATTAAATTATAATATAGGATGGTACAAACCTCATGTTATTAAACTTGTTTTGTTAGCTTGAGTTAAATTTTACTTAATTAATTGTAATCTAACATAACCCCTTGGCCCCTTCCATGAATTTCAACATTTTAATGCCGCTCGGAAGATTGTATTGACTATTAATAGTTTTTATGTTTTTTCAGGTGGGTATAATCATGTACCTCCCTAGCACGGATGCTCGGCAGAGGAAGGACATAACAGAAGAATTCTTTCATTACAGGCATCTGACTCAGGAGAAATTATGGGATCGTTACTCTGCATTTGAACACTGGGCTAAGATTGAGGTAATCATTTAAGTATCATAAATAATGAAAAATGATCGAACACTGTTTGGATATGATTATTGCTTAATCTTAATCATTTGATTTTTGTCCTAAATCATGTAAATTGAACAATCTAATTCTTGAAAGCTTTGGTGTCAAAATTACATCCAACTAATAATCACCAAATTTATCATTTGGAAAATGAAAGGGAAGTGTTTAAACATTGAAGTGTACTTAATTTTTATGCATATTATCTGCTATCTAGGTTCCAAAGGACAAGGAGGAACTTGCTGCTCTCCAAGCAAGGCTAAGAAAGAGGTTTCCTGTGGATTCATACAATAAAGCAAGAAAGGAATTGGACCCCAATAGGATCCTTTCAAATAACATGTTGCAAAAGCTCTTTGCGCAATCAGACATCATATAAATTCGGGTTGGTTATTTGTCTAAATTGTCCATATTTTTTACGTCGATTAAACATTCAGCCTTGAGTTCTTGTCTGCAGTAACATGTTGGAACTTGGAGATGCAAAATATCTGGTGCACAATCTGGATTATTATGCGTATTCATTTTTTTCAGTTTATTGCCTGCCTGCCAGATGCATTAGACTCGGAAGCTTAAAGAATTGTGATGTATGTACATGTAGAGGAGTTGGATTGAGCTTTTCGTTCTTACTAGTCTCATCTGAGTGGAAGCATAAAGAAAGGGTGATGGAGAAAATTTGTTGATATGCCTGATAAGCATGAATGATGTCCTCATACTACATTTTTTTGCGTTCAATTTGGCTTGTTATGCCACAATTTGTTTGAGACTTTTACCTTAAAAACATTTCTCTTGTCCTGGAAAATATCGGATGCTAGATCTTTCAAAAGAAAACAAAGGAAAGGAAGAGAAGAAAAACCAGCAATGGTTAGAAAAGTGCAGTAATAATGGGGATTACTCCGTTTGGTACCTATATTTTTTCCTCAAGATATTGATACCTTAATGAGGCATCAAGCGTACATTGTTTATTAACTTAATGCTCTCAACATATTTCTCTGGCACCCATCAAGGGTTATGGTATGTTTGAAAAGAAAAAGAGAACAGAAAAACCTTAGGTTCTGTGCCAAGATAGCATTTTGGTTCTTTTTTTTTTGGCTTCCTATATTTTTTCTATACCCAGTTTGTTTTGAAGCAGTTGAAAGATCAGGTGAAGACAGGGCTAAAGCCCAACAATCAATAAAAGAAGGTCTAAAAGGATGCCCATACCAGAAGGCTTTTTCTTCATGAACCTCCATAGCTTCATGTAGCACCTCCATATTTCTTAAAATACCAAAATTATCCTTTATTCTATTGATGTTTTTCATTTTAGAATGGGTCATCTGGAAAAACTTTAAATTATAAAATCTGGAAGATATTTTTGGGTTACAGAATCTCAAAGTTATTTTCAGATCTTGAATACTTTAAAGATTCTATCCAGAATGTATTTTTTTAAAGAAAAAAAATGGATTATAGAATCTGGAATGTATTTTTGAAAATACCTTACAGATTCTACAATCTGTGGGGTATAAATAGGAAAAATTACATTTTTGGACTGTAGAATTCAGAATGTATGTTTTAAGAACAAAATAGTCTTTTTGCCTGATTTATGGGGGTGGTCAGAAGAAGCTATGGATATGGAGGTGCAGGAAGAAACAGAGTAACATGCTTGAAAATGACAGAAAATAGATGAAAAATGGTAGGTGTGACGTTTATCAACCAAAAGTCTTAAAAGTACTAAATAGTATTTGCCTTAATTTTATTCTTGCCGTTAACGTATTTAAAAAGGTGAACTTTACTATAACAGAAATTAACTTTAAAGAAAAAAATAAAGAATTTTTTTGAAAAAGTATACTTTAAAAAGAGAAACCTCTTGAATAAAACTACATCTTTCAATGAAATTAGTCTCTCACTGTCTACACTAATTCTTGTTTATATTTATTACATTTATAGAGAAGTAATATTAATTGTATTTGTTTTCTCGTTTGTGCAACATTAAAAACTATGTTTAATCACATTTTAATAAGACATTTTATTTGTATTTTTAATATACTATAATTTCAAGACAACATGGGGATCGACCTTTAGTTGCTTTTTCTATATTATCATGGTTTATTCAGAAATAACATTTTGACAACTGAATACTCTTAGTTTACAGAAGTTTACAAGTATATATTCATAAAATATTAAATAAAAATTATTTTTAAAGACAAAAAATAATTAATTATTATATTAATTAAATTAGATATTATTTTAAAG
>Ga0123341_1002576_pt1 | contig 15018 bp, 9 predicted proteins | sample Turbeapinknodule_FD_89959 | JGI IMG/M metagenome (GOLD analysis project Ga0123341, IMG submission 89959) | Root nodule microbial communities of legume samples collected from Mexico - Turtle bean Mexico pink nodule | ecosystem: Host-associated > Plants > Roots > Nodule | place: Mexico: Nepantla... | reverse complement strand
GGGTAGGATGGCGGCGAGGGCGTGGATGCGGGAGCGGGCCTTGGACACTGACTCCCACCACGAATGCATTGGGTCGGTTGCTGGTTTCTTGGGATCTGCGGCGTTGGGTGTTGGCATGGACGAAGATGGCGACGATGAATCGCTGCGGTGAAACTCCATGCTCCTCTCACTCACCCTCACACTCGCTCTTTTGCTTCTCTCTCTACAAAACTACTGCATCCCTTTATTTAATACCCACTCCGCTCAAATTACTCTTCTTCTTAACTCCCCTTTTCCTCTTTCATCCTTCTTCTATCAATTCCTCCACACCACACATTTCCTTCAAATCTCTCAACTCTTTTACTCATTTCTCCCATTTTACATTTTCCTCAACCAACTTTTCCAATTTCAATATATATTTTCTCTTTTTAAGTCACAACAAACTGCAAAAACATCATTCTAACCACATGAAACTTCATAAGATGCTTGTGTGGATCTTCACCAAGTTCATAATACCTAAACAACAAATGAATTAGTGCAGATTTAAGTTCATAATTTGTCTCACCTTCCTCTCATGATCTAGTTCCTTTCTCTCATGATTAGCCATGTAATGAAAACCAAAACCAAAACTATATTTAACAACCGGAATAATAATACTAACATAATCAGTAATTTCAATATCACTAACTACACTACCTAAGTCAATAGTAGTAGTATGATAGTTTTTAAAATGTTCTTTCTGGTTCAGAATTGAATGGATGCAATGTACTAGTCCTAGTCCTAGATGTACAATGATAACACCAAGTGAAACACCATAACAGTAGCATATCATATTAGCAAAACATATCATGTCTCACAATGAATGATAAAAGCTCTAAAAAATAATCTAAAAATTGGAAAGTGTGTCAAAATAACTTTTTAAGAACATTAAACACCATAGTAAATAATCTAAAATACTTTGTCTATTTTATGTAATTTTTATGAACTTAAAAATAGTCAGAACTTTAAAAATTTGAAAAATTCTAATTGAAGGAATTTGGGATGTTGAGGTCCTAGTCATAGTCCTTCTTTCTTGGAATGTAACTCATGATTTCTGGATTTTTATTGGAGGTTCTAGAAAAGTTTGGGATACGGGTAATTAATGGATTGGATGAGGTTCTGAAAAAGTTTGGGTTTGGATATTTTAAAATTTAGTGGAATCAAATTCAGATCAAATAAAATAGTGAATCTAAAATATAAATTCACTTTAATTTGATCAAATTGATTTTACTTTTTTAATTTAATTTAAATTAAATTAAATTCACTTTGTCAATTAAATTATGAGATAGACCTAATTGACTTGACTTAAGATTAATCTAACTTAACTTGACATAGTTTAACTCGATGTAGGTCATTTTGTATAGACTAAACATGGACTCAACTTGGCTTGACCCGATCTTTCTTGATCCCATCAAAGCCTAACTAAACTTGGACCAGTTGGATTTGACTCGATTTGGCCCAATCTAACATAATCTCAATCAAAATCGACCTGACTTGGGCCAAACACAACTCAGTTCAACCTAGGAATAGGTCGACTCAACTCAACCTGGAACAAGCCGACTCGGCTTAACCTGAGAACATGCTTACTCAACTCGACCTGAAAAGGAATCAACCCAACTCCGCTTGGCATGACCCCAACCAGATGAGGATTCGATGTCTCGACCAACTCAACTTGGCATGAACTACTAATCCATCTTAGTTTCACTTAAGCCTGACTCAACCTTAACCTGTTTGTCGGGTTAATGTGGGTACATGTCGACTCGGCTCAATCAGACATGGGATCAGACAAACTAAAATTGACATGGCCCCGACCCGATGCATACTTGATGTCGCAGGCCAACAAAAGTCCAACTCGACTTGGTCGACTCAACTCAACAAGGGTTTGGGTTGGACTTGAGCCTGAGCAAACTTCGATTAGATTCGACATGAGTCAGGCACAGGACGACTAGGCTTGACTTGGGCCTAGGTTGACTCAAGTCAATTTAGGCTTGCACCGACTCCACTCAAGCCGGAACCGAGATGGACTTGGGTTCAGACTAACTCTGACTCAAGTTATACTAGGTGGGGCTGGCTCGACTCAACTTGGGTCCGGGCCAAATCAACTCTACTTGGACTTGAGTTAAATCTACCTAACCTTGTTTCAGGACGAATCAACTTGACCTACTCCTAGGCCAACTCAACATGATCTGGGTCCGAGCCAACTCAACTCGACTTAGGTTTCGGCCAAACCGACTAAACTTGGCGGTGGGGAACTCGGGAAGAGGATTATCTTTGTTGAAAATTTGAAAAATATCTTTGGAGAGGATTTAATTGAATTTGGAATTTGTTTCTTCATTTGAAATTTCATCATGAAGGCACATAATTTATGCAAATAATCATGAACAAGAAAAGTGAGAGAATATGCTTAAAATCCATATTTAGATAATAATATCAATTAAGGTCTAATGAATCATGATTAGGTAAATCTTATTTAAAATGGTGAATTTATTCTCGATTATATTATAAAAAATCCAATGTTAAACGCTCTAAATGTGAGTAGAAATGTATTCATCACCTATTTGACTCGACCTGAGAACGGGCCAACAGATCTTGACCTAGGTATGGGTCAACAAAGCTTGACCTGGACCGGATCGACTCAACTCAACTTGGGCCTAGGCTCACTCGACTTGACCTGGGTCGGGTCAACTAGACTCGACTCGAGCAGGGTCGACCTAAGCTTGATCGAGTCGCCTATGCTCAACATAGGCATGGATTGGTTCAATTTAGCTTAGGCCCGATTGACTCATCTCAAATTGGGTTCGAGGCCAGTAAGCTTGATCTAAGTGAGGTTGAATCGGTTGATCCGGGTCTAGGCTAACTTAACTTTACCTAGGCCTGGGGTTGACAGGGCTCAACCTGGATCAAAGCTAGACTTGAGCCCGGACTAACCCTGACTAGACTCGACCTAGTCTGACTCAACTCAACCTAGGCTTAGGCCGACTTGACTCGACGTGGGTTTGGGCTGAGTCAAGGCTGAATTGACTCAACTTGGGTCACCAAAATTATAGAATATTTATGCTTTTGAATATTTTTTCTCTTACCATGACTATTTTGTTGGAGAACCTTCATAGTTGTCTTTAAATTATTGGATAGAAGGCATGTACCAAGAACATGGAATTAATCTACATTTTTATTACAACTAATTAAATATTTAAAATTTATGCTAATTTGTATTTGGTACAATTTGATTTGTTGTGAAATTTATTTGATTGAAAAATTGTTTGTTCAATATATATTTATATGGTGTACAAGTTTGCAATTTGTAGGGGAGCGACTTTGGTGTATTTCATATGAAGACAAAACCATGGAAGGGTTCTTACCCTCCATGGTGTCGAGCGGAGCCTCGGTCCAATAAAAAAACCATGGAAGGATGTTCACCCTTCATGGTGCCGACTGGAGTTTTGATCCAAGCAAAAGTCATGGGTTGGTGTTCATCGTCCATGGTGTTGAGTCGGAGATGGTCGGTCCAATAAAAACCATGAACTGATGTTCACCCTCCATGGTGCCGAGCCAAAGATGCTCGGTCCAAGCAAAAACCATGGGTTGGTGTTCACCCTCCATGGTGTCAAGCCGAAGATGCTCGATCATTTGAAAATTATGTTGTCTCAGGCGAGCACAAAAGGTATTTGTTTAAATATAAAGAAGTACTTGTTCAAGATGGAAAGTGTAAGGATATGGGTGTGACCCGATCTTGGCAGTTAATAAGTCATCCTTGGACCCACACCTCACTTAATCCTCAGTAGCATACGCCTGAAGTTGGGGACATCTAAGGATATGGGTATGGCTCGATCTTGGCAATTAATAAGTCATCCTCGGACCCACACCTCACTTAAGCCTCAATAGCATACGTCTGAAGCTGTGGGGCATGTAAGGTCATGGGTCTGGCCCGATTAGGGGTGATTTAGGATCAGCCGCCGACCTTGGGATCGAGTGTAATATAGCACGAGTCACAGGATCTCAAATAATCAACATTGATTACAATTAAGACAAAATCATAACCGTGAAGAGAAGGTTAGGGATTCGTCCATATATACCCTATAATATGCTAAAGGAATGATCATCTAATACACACTGATATAGGGTATATTGATCCTTAACCACCTTGGATGTTTTAGGTAGGGGGTTGCCTATACTCTTATCTAGAATAGTGGAGTAACCATAGCTCCATCTAAACATAATTCAATTTTATCAAGGAGAGCTTCTATTTCTGGCACATGTTGGAAAAGGAAATTTCTTCCAACATCTCTATACTTTCTTCGTGCACTTTCATAAATCTTTTAATTTCAAAATTATTTTCAACAAAAGTTACAAGGTTTTTTTTTCTTTTCCAAATTATATAATCCTTAGATTTTTTTTAGAATCTAAAATACAAAATAGTATTCTGAGTTCTATCATATAGAGTTTCAATTAGCTACCTTTTTATAATAAGCAACATATGATTTGATAATTTGTCTAGTAATTATAATAGAAATTCTAATTAAATTATCTAATAAGACTCAGTCATATATTTTTATTTATGTAAAAAAACTTTCATTCTTCTCAATAATGCGAGTGACAAACAAGGAGCATTTAGTTTTTACATAATTATTGTTGAACAAACAACGTCCAACCACGAAAAACCGCCATTAGCGATTGCATTTGTAGCATTGTTTCTTACTTTCTCTCATTCAACATCTTACGTAATAACCAATACATCATTAACAGTTCAGAGCCAAGCTCAAACAATGACATTCTGTGCTCTCTCCAACACTTTCATCTCTCCCTATTTCCCACCATCTCATTCCCATCAATCCAAATTCTCATCTTTCAGATTTTTCAGCTCCAGATCGCAGCCTCTGGCTACCCAGTTGAGGAAAACCATCACAACAACACGCTTTACAACGTTTTGTTCTCTGGATGCTGCAAATGCACCAAAACAAGACACCCCAATTGAATTTAGTACGCAGTTTTGGTTTTTTCTTATGACACTTGGATTCTTTCACTTTCAATTTTCTTACACGCTTGTTTTTTGGATTTTGCTGTTGCTGTAGGGTACCCCGCATTTCCAACATCGTTGGACATCAACAAGATTCTCGCAATTCTGCCACACCGGTAAGTGTTGGGTTTTCTGAGTTATGGATGGGTGCATCCCTTGACTGTGCCTTTGGTGTTTGGTTTATTTTCTAAATATATTTTCTTTGTTGTTTCTGGTGGGGGTTTCATTCAGGTTTCCATTTCTTCTAGTGGATAGAGTGATTGAATACAATCCTGGAGTTTCTGCAGTGGCCATAAAGAATGTAACAATAAATGATAACTTTTTTCCTGGACATTTTCCAGAAAGACCAATCATGCCTGGTGTTCTTATGGTTGAGGTAAACACTATGCAGATTTCAGAGCCAAACCTCTCATGGTACTTTCGTCTAGTTATGTCTCCATTGCTTAATTTGAATAACACCTTCCAGCTGTAGTTCATTCGAAACTTTAAGGACTCAATCTAGATCAGTTTGGTTCACTGTAAAGATCTCTTACATTTGATGGGGTTGATTTCTTATTTGAAATTTTGGAGAAAGGGTGATGATATCTTAACAACCTTTACCAGATTACAAATATGAAGAGAAATAATTTTTTTTCTTAAATAGAACAATTTTAGAATTCTATTAGCCAAATCACAATTGTTAATCGGTATTCTTTCAATATTGATTTGTCAAAGTAGCATTTTCCTTGAAGAGATAACGAGAGATTTGTCATTTTTTGCAATATGGATTCTTCTTTGACATTCCTGGACGTTTGAAGAAATGCACAGGTAGCCGGGAGGACGGAATATCATAAAATGAACATTGATGTTACTAGTTAAGTTTGGAGTGATGTATCCTGAACCCTGCCACCCAAATGCAAAATTTGAATATGGAAACTGAATACAATGTGAATAGAAATGTTAGCATTATTTGTTTTCCACCGGAACATGTTGAAAATCACAAAAAAATTGAGTCTCACTTATTTAATGAGTTAAATATAATTTTGAAAGTTTCAATCAATTTTAACTACCAATAAAATGCATTAGAAAAAAAAAAAGTTGGAGTGTGTGGTTAAAACTCCTTTATGAATATAGTCGTCCTTCTTGCTTGTGGCCTCAAGTTTCCTATCAACTCAATTTCATTTATGGCTTGTATTTCATTTTATAGACATGTACTAAGTGGGGCACATGGGTCTAGTGTCTAGCTTAGGTATGGTTTGTCTTGTACCAGTTTTAATGCAAGAAAAGCATGGATATCTGTTTGGTCTCTAGAGCTAATGTTGCACCTCCATTAGACTTCATGGCTCATTTATATTAATTTCCTGCTGCATAAGATCCAATCCAACTCATGAAAGAGATTTTTTGTTGAGATTGGCAACAGGTGTCTGTTATATTCTAAAGGTTATGTTGAATTATCCTTGATGCAGGCAATGGCCCAAGTAGGTGGCTTGGTTATGTTGCAGCCTGAAGTTGGAGGTTCTCGTCAGAATTTCTTCTTTGCTGGAATAGACAAAGTGCGATTCAGGAAGCCAGTGATTGCAGGAGACACGTTAGTTATGAGAATGACACTAACAAAACTGCAAAAGCGATTTGGAATAGCAAAGATGGAAGGGAAAGCATATGTTGGAGGTGAAGTTGTGTGCGAGGGAGAGTTTTTGATGGCCACTGGGAGTGAATAACTAAGACAAACCCCTCCAAAAGAAATAGTTGATTCTGCTGTACTTCTTTCTTGTTTCAGGTAGTTTAAGCCTAGATTTTTTTTTTTTTTTATGAACATGATCACCATTTGAGTCATTCGACCTCATGTACTTCTCAAACACAAATTTCATGCCAAGTATAAAGATAATTACTGTGTGAAACGACAAGTAAACCCAACTCGCAATTTTCAACTATCCTTGTCCCTTTCAGTGCCGATATTATAATATTTATTACACAGATACATGGTGAAAGCATCCAAGATTAGAGCATAGAGTTTGAAACTTCTCAAGGGAGAAATTTGGGTCTATAGGACAATGATTCAAGTTGTCTCCCTAGTGTACATTATTTTGTTTACAAGCCAAGAGCACCTAGGGGTGTCTTGCCCTGTCCAGCCTCAAAGTAGAAAATCAGCATGGCCAACATAGCAATCCTAGCATGCTTTATCTCAGCCAATTTCAGTCTCTCTAGCTTGTCTGCATCCGGAATGTAAACACCATCGTTGATTGTACCAGCAAATCCCAAAGGGTCAAAGAATTTGCCACCAGGGTAGCCTTGATCTCCAGTAGAGTTGCTAAAGTTCTCAGCGGTTCTTGACCATGGGGTAGCCCATTCCACTGACTGAGAATCTGGGTTGAAGAAGTCCACCCATCTCTTGCTCTCAACCCATCCCATTAGAAGCAACTGGGTACCCAAAAGAGAACCAAAGGAGAAAGGAGCAATTGCATTCGGATCAGCTCCAGCCTCAAACCATGGAACTCCACTCCAGGCCTGTCCAATAAAGATGCCTACAACTGCAGCCATCGCCCACCTCCCATGAATGAGTTCAGCTTCTCTATACCATTTCAGGAATGCTGGGTCTTTTCCTAGTCCTAGAGGGTCAAAACCATAGTCACCTGGTAGCCTGCAATTGCGACATTGAACAGGAAATGAATCCGCCAAACTCTTAACACTAAAGAGACTATTTGAGAGTTTGAGGAATACTTAGAATTAGAAGGGTTAACAAAGCAAATTGAACACCACTTTTTTGGTTAAAACCTTAAGAGCAATGCAAGATTAACCAGTCATACTTGAATCTTCTTTGGTTAACTCTTTCAACTTTTCATTTAATCAGTCTTTTTCTTGATTTGCAAACTTATCAAACATTTTGATTTTTCATAAATTTCAATCAATTATTAAAAAGAGATGCTAGAATGAGTGTCAGCATGTGTCTTTCCAACAGAGAACATAAGAAAGAAAAGAGAAATTGAGCAGTGACACGGGTGGACTTACGAGCCATCAAGCCATTCCGGGTCAATGAAATTCCCACCACCTTTTACAGAAGGAATCCATGACTTCTTTGGAGCAGCAGCAACTGCCACAATAAGTCTTTTAGGATTAACAGCAGCACCAACTTTGGCTCCAATGCCAGCAGCAAGCAGTGCCTGACTCCTCTTTCCTCCACATAAGAAGTTAGATCCAAACCTGTTCAACACAGCACCAGATGTTGCAACTGCCATATCTCTTTCACCTTACTATAGCCTGCTGTTGGAAACTGAGTCTGGTTTGAAGTTTTGTTCAATGCATATACTAAGTGATCTTATATGTGACGTGGGAGAAAATCCGAGGGAGCTCTCATAGGAGGCCAAGTGGACCAATGAAATCTATTGAACAAATCTCAAACTCTCGTGGATAGATTTTGGACTAATAGGAACTTAGTCTTCATCCCTTCCCTGTGTTCCATGCAAACCACGTGTATCACTACTTCACCACATATTGAGTTTTGCTCCACTTTATATCTTATAATATAGTGTCCGTTATCTACTGATCAAAACAAAATATAATGATCCAGAACAACCCATAATGTTCAACCACACATTCATACAGAAATGGTTAACCAATGTTAAAATCAACCATAAAAGTATAAAATATCAGAAATATTGGGTACAAAGTAATTAGAATGATAAAAAACCAAGAGTATAAGAAACACAGATAAAACCACTAATCACATTAATGGATAAGAAATGCATATTGGTTGCAACAGCTCTCCTGAGGTAAAAAAAATAAAAATAAAATTAACAAGAAAAAATTATAAAAATTATAAAAAATAAGATAAATGTAAAGTTAAGTAAAAAAAATTCAATGAATAAGGTAACTAGTAATGATTTATTATTGAATTTCTTGAGTGGTCTCCTGTTTATCTATGTCTTCATCATTGGTAAATGGTCAGAATATCTAGGCCTAATCCAGAACCCTCAAAGATGCTTCACACAGTGTTTTTGAAAACTAAAATTAAAGCTTTTTAAAATGTTTTAATTTTTAACTCAACATTTTAAAATAGATTTTAAATTGTTCTAAAGATAAACTTTATTATGGAGTGTTCTGTAACGAATAATCTACAATAATAAATTTCGGACTGCACATTTTATAATGCATTCCAAAATTCTTATTTTTGAGATGCTTCCAAAATATCATTAGTAAACTTTTTAATAGATTTTAGATATTATTTATTGAAAAGTGTAAGGATTACGAAGGTGTAAAATCAACAACCCATGAGGAGGTAACAAAACTAATCCATTATGGGCCGATTTTGTATTATTTACTAAAAGTGAATGAAAGCTTTAATTTTAACTCATTGTTAAATTAAGACTAAACTTGAAGTGTTAAACTTGTTTTATGTCTACTTAAGATAACCAAACACTTTGAAAGTATTAAATTTTAATTATTAAAAGTTTTAGCTTTTAAAGGTTTGCTCATTATAATATGATTTGTAGCGTGTTAAAGAATTTGGATATTCTCTCTAAAGGAAAAACATTTTATAAGGGATCTGGATCCTCTCTCTCGTGTTCACAATAAGTATGATAAGTTTTTTAAAGAAATTTTAACTAATTATTGTTTTTTTATTTAATATACATTGTTGGAATAAAATCAACCAAGTATCCCACTAAAGGCCTTTATATTTTCAGTTAGTTTTATTATTTTAATCACCGGATTTAATAATAAACATAATATAAATGGGTAAGATTTATTAAACAATATTCCCCTGTTTATGGTGAACAAGAGAGAACCTAAATGCATTTGTAAAGTAAAAAAAGTTATTTTCTATTATTTAAAATAAAATATATCGTAAACTTAAACCATTTCATATCAACATTAACTCTTTTTTTCAAAAAATTTCTCACCCTAGAGAACTATAAAGTTCGAAATTCTCCTCAGAAGTTAAACGGGTCGTTCTTAAATGCTCCTCTTTGTAATGTTTTTTTTTTTCTCTTAAAAGTTGTATAAATACAAATAACTATGTACAATTGTTATGATAATCTTGTATTTTTTTTAATGAATTTTCCATGAATTGAATATACATGTTTGGTAATCGTGACTAGGGCAGGAGACATTGACACATTTTTCCACCAGGGGAGACAATTTTACATTTGTTAGATTATTTTGTTTTTAATTAGATGGCTAAGATTAGTTCAAGAATTTTGAAAACACTTAAGAAAAATATTAAAATGAGTTTTGAAATGTATAAAAAGAAATACCCTTATTTTAGTGTACTATGTTCACTTGTTAACATCATTGCATTCTGCATCCTCATGGTTTGAAGTTGTCTTTGCACACTATACTTTCTTCACTGGTGCAGCTAAGGATTCTAGACTTTTAAGGATGTGCCTAAAGACTTTATTAAGTAAAATAACATCTTCAAAGCAATGATTATACTCTCTAAAGATTATGATCCTTTATTTGACAACCTTATCACAGGGGTCAAGGAGTCATTTGGGTTGTTCTACTAGTAGACAATAGGTTCATTAGAAGTTGTAAAAGTAACATTTTATTGATTCATTTGTCTCTTATCATGCTTCTCGACAATTACAAGGATTGAATGATATATGATTGAAGTTACTATATAATTACTTTACAATATATATTCTTCTACCTTTTCCAAATCAAAATTGGATCAACAACGGAAAGATTTTCAAAAGTTTTTTCTGTATCATACACAACTACAGGAGAGACTAGAGTATTACTATTTTCTTATTTTTTTCCAAGTTATCTAGTCTTTTATCACCAAGTTTCTTTGAGACAACTTCTTCCAGGACAAGGTAAGAGATTTGAGAAAGCTAGCATTTCCTTCTTATTTTTTGATATTTAATAAGTGTCACAATAAAGACAAGAAAATATATGCAAGATGAGCAACAAATATTTTCTCAGCAACATAAAGGACTGAGGAGGTCCTTTTTCTTAAAAACCTCCACATGATTTTATCAGTCCCCAATGAAAAATGTAGAGGATTTAAGTTGAGGTGAGAACAGTTTAAAGGTTGTGATTTTTAGTGAGGTCATTTACTAGAAATGTTAGAGCAGTGTGGAGAAAAATATCTTTTTGTTTATGGGGGGAGGTTCTATGTAAGGTTTGACAATGGTAGATTTATCTTGATATTGGTTGGTGTGTTTGGTGTATAAAAGACAATTAGGGTGAAATGTTTGATGCAAGATTGATGAGGTTTGAGTTGTGGGGCATTTAGGTTAAGAGGAACGAGATAGTGTATGTTTGAATATAAACATAGGATTGATGAAAAAGTCATTAGATAATTCAACTTAAAATTTATCTAGTTTTATTTTATTTAAAGGTTCTTCTTATTTCTCGTCCTTGGGAACAAAGAGGTGATGACATTGCTAGTGTTGTCTAATTTGGTAGTAATACTCCACAATTTTTCCCTCAGCGGATGATCTTTATCTTCATCCTTTTGAGGATGGTCATGTAGATGACATCAAGACTTTTCCTTACATTGACAACTTGAGACAAATTTATCTTGGAATTTTTGAAATCATGGAAAAGAGAATGTTGTACAAGAGAATATTCAACTTATACTCGAATACCTAAGTCTAGTGTATAAGAATTAATGCTCAAAGGTTTATCTTCTAATGAGTCTTCATGTGGTATAAGTAAAACCTAGGATTTTGCATTTTGTCTTCATTTTTTACAATTGAAGACCTATTGCTTCATCTTGTTAGGGCATTCCTTGGTTTAGGTTAACTATATAGTTCAATGTCATTACATAAGAGCCATCAATCCTCTCCTAATATTTTTCATACAAAGTGCCTTCGTCTAAGTACCATGTGTATTCAACAATGTTGTTTTTGCTAAAAATGAGGGCGGTGGTTTCTATAGTATCCATGATGATGCCTTCAACTTCTTGAGTAGTGAACAAAAGTCATACATAAAGCTCGTACCATAGGTGAGATAAATTTGCATAAGGGAAGTATCTAGCACCTATTAAGTATTCTATATTGAAGTTTTCACACTCAAATCTAATCAGATCAATTGTTTTCCTAGGTGGAAAAATTTTGTTGAGAAATATCTCCATGTGATTTTTGGTTTTCCTACTAAGCCATTAGTGGTAAGCTTAAGAGATTTTTAAGAGAATGAGATATTGGTTGCAAAAGAGTAAGTTTGTTGGAAGGAAAAGTGTAAATTTCTAAAATTTCTAAATAAAATTTTTATATGGGTGAGACATGTTTTCAATTGGGATTTTCACATGCTTATGAAACAGAAAAAGCAATTGTTGCATTCAAAAGTGATTTTAAAAACTATTCAGGTCGATAGTTTTCTAAACATACATTTCAAGAGAATAGAGAAAATGATGGTCAATATTTTTCTCATTATCTTCTCAATTGTCCTGCACACATTAGGACACACCTTAAAACTTTCATATGCGTCATTTGATATTTCATTAGATGGTGCATACATTATATTGTGTGTACATTGAACAATTAATACACATTAAACTTTGTACATTTACTTCTTGTTTTTTAGATGAAGTTTACATCAAAATATCCCACTAATTTAAAAAAAAAAAAATTCTCATAAAATAAAATTTTGTTAATAGAATGGAATAAATATCCAAAGATTCTTTTAACATATTTAAGTTATGCTGAATGTTGAATTTCACACTCCGAAAAGAAATTGCAATTTTACCTCAATGTCATGTATATTTATTAATAAAAAAAAATCACATAACCGGGATAGTGGTCGTAAAGATGTCACTTTTGTTTCAACTATTCAATCTCATACTTCTCACTTTCTCTTTCCATCTTTCTAGTTGGAATTTTCTTTTTAAATGTGAACTACAAGTGCCATTATTCTACATGTTTTAAAATATAATCTCTAAAGTAAGAAATGGCCCTATCACCAAAATAAACATTATCACCATCATCTATTCATGCATGGTTTGAAAATCAAGAACTAAAAGCCACATAGTTTGAAGAATAAAATAGACAACAACCTTTGAACCTTCCCATGAATGATTAAGGAAGTTGCTGGTTGACAATGCAACGACTTATAATAGCACAAACTCCAGCTCTCCAAAACCCTACTTAAACCCTTTTTCATTTTTTAGAACATGCATCAATGTGTAACTACGTGTCTATTTTTTTTTCTTTTTCGTTTGAATTTGAAGCCACACAAAGACACAAGGTATAATAATTAGTGTTGTGTGTTCCCTTTAGGCGAGGATGGTGGAATTTGCTTCCATAATTGTCACTAATTTTGCCTGTGCTTGTGATTCCAAATCATTGTAATCATTTGCACTCTCGGACCCAGTCTCATAATTATGTGCATCTCTGTTATTTTTTCAAACACTTTTGAGTCAAAAAGTTTTCAAACAAATCAACTCAGAAAAATCACCAAGTAATTACCTCTCCTTTTCATTCTGTGCAGAGTACAACGTACTCTCTGAATCTCTTACAAACCAACAAAGTCACATGAAACATATTTGAAGTTTGAACTTTGAACATCTTTTCCTTCTCTCTCTCTCTACATCTCTATCACTTGTTGTTTCATGTCTTCAACAAAAACAATTATATATATATATATATATATATATTTCACAGATTAATAAGATATGAATAAGAACATAATCCATAGAGCATGGTTGCAAAACTAACGTGGGAGACATTTTAATTAGGGACCAGACCAAATTATCATTCATGTTAAAGATCATCATCATGTGAATCATGCTAACTTTCTATCACTTTTTTATTTTCAATAAAAGAAAATTAATCCTAATTGTCCGAAGTTAATATGTGTGTACTATTTATATTATTTAAAAAGAAATATTTTTTCTTATTGTTTTTAATTTCAAAGGGAAAATCACTGTGTAATAACTATGTCTAATTATCCCATAAGTAATATTCTCTCAATTTAAATACCACTTTACTTTAGGTTGTTCTGAAAAAAAAAAAAAAGCTAGAGTTAAAAAGAAGTAGATGAAGCCAATTTATAAAATGATTATGCTTTTCATTTGTGTTGCCATGTGATTGTAATTATGTCCTTATTGTCTTGAACGAACATGGTTTTCATATTAAGAATGTAGCTTTGAAATGTTACATTCTGAGTTTTGATGGACATAATGACACTCATAAGTAACAGGATTTGATTGGAATTTTATATCTTCTCTACTTTAATTTTCTTTAATTCATTATTTGTATGGAGCTGATTAAATAATCTAACTTTCACAATATTTATTCAATAACATATATTTTTTTTCTGGGGTCCAATAATAATAATCTTTTTTTCTCTTTGTAAGAAAAAATATATACTTATTTTTAATTACATCAACCATTAATTACACCTTCATGCTCATAAAAGCTTAACCTTGGATTTAGATAGTAAATTTCATAATCTTGGGGACATTTAAATATATTTAATTTAAATTAATCTCATTTTAATTTATTAATTTATTTAATAAAGTCTTTCGATTATTACTAAATAGACAAATTATTTCAATATTAAATAATTTTTAATAATAAAAAAATGTCAAAATTAATTAAAAAAGTTAGTTGATTTTGATTGATGTTAATTTTTAATTAAATTTTCTTAAGATTTCTTCCATTGATATTGATATTGACTAAAAATCATTTTCCGTTTATATTATTCGTAATATAATTAGGCTAGTCAATGTTCAACTTTTTTTTATTGATGTTGGCCGAAAAACTTCGTCAGTAAAAATTAGTAAAAAATAATCTTAGTTAATATTATCTTAAAGTTTTTTAATCAATATTAAAAATAAAATTTTAATAAATTATTGAAAAAAAAATAGCATGCTATTAATGATAAAAGAATAATCACTACAGACGAGGATAATCGAAATGATTTAGTTCACTTCCATTGGAAAAAGGTTCCTCAATGTTGATATTCATCTAGAAAACCTTGATTAGTATTAAGAGAAAAATAACAATTTATTATAACAACAATAACAATAAAAATAATCCTAACAATTTAAATAAAAATAACAGTTC
>Ga0123341_1002574_pt1 | contig 15019 bp, 4 predicted proteins | sample Turbeapinknodule_FD_89959 | JGI IMG/M metagenome (GOLD analysis project Ga0123341, IMG submission 89959) | Root nodule microbial communities of legume samples collected from Mexico - Turtle bean Mexico pink nodule | ecosystem: Host-associated > Plants > Roots > Nodule | place: Mexico: Nepantla... | reverse complement strand
TTTAAATTATTTTATAATAAAACTCCTTGAAACTAAAACACAAGTTAAACTAATAAAAGTGATTTTTTTTCATGAAATTTATAAACTGTTTATTTTAATAATTTTTTAAATTGAATTATGAGATTATATTTAAATCTAATTTTAAATGGATTTAGAGATACATAAATAAAAGTGAATAGATAAAAGTGGTGGTCTGTTTTTTAAAAGAATAGAAATAATGATTGAGAATGATAATTTAATATAGTGGAGGAGGGTCTAATGAGAATATTTAACAATTACTTAAAAATATATAAAAAATCTAAATACTCAATCAAATATTTAAGATTAAAAATAAAGTATTTTCATTATCATATTTTAGAAATATTCAATTATCACTTACTTTTTAAAGATGGAAATAAAAGTGATTTAAAGATGAAATAAAAGTAATAGATTAAACTTGATGGTGTGTTATAAAAAATACCAAATATATAAATACAATTAATGATAAAAGATAAGCACACACTAAATTTTCTAAACAATTAAATTTAAAAAATTCTTAACTATCATATTCTAAATTATTTAATCGTATTTTTATAAAATTGATATTAACTTACTGTGACCAATATATATAAATTTATTAATTTTTCATAGAGTTATGAGTATTTATTACGATATTAATTATATAAAACATTTTACAGTTAGGTAAAAATTAAACTCTTTTGTGTTATCTGTTATATTTTTGTTTTCAACGTTTACCAAAAAAGTGACAAAACGCAAGGGATAATGCAAATACAGTGTCGTAATTGAGTGATGTCAAACTTAAAAAGCAGAAGGAAACACCCACGTGTGTTTTTTTATCACACATGAGAGTCCATCTGTATGTGTTCTCTGTCATCATCTTCTACTTAATTACCCTCTCTCTCTCTCTATTTGTCTCTCTCTGCCTCCGATCTATCTCCAACGACGCCGTCTCGATCTTCTTCCTCTGCCTCGTAACAGAGCGCCATGGATGAGACTTCAGCTCTCATTGAAGCCATTCTCAGGGAGCAAGAGGAAGAAGAAGAAGCTCACAGAAGAAGAACCCGCACCACGCAAAACACCGCCGCTAAAAACAACACTAACGAATGGCAAACTGTGTCGTATCAGAAGCGAAACCGCAACAACAAGAAGTCCTCCTCCAAGCAGCCCCTAGCCAACGACAATTTCACCGCCGATCAGTCCTCCGATGTCTTCAGCTCCGTCGAGCGGCATTCCGAGGAGCGCCGCCGCCGCCTCCTCGAGTCTCAGTTATCTGCCGCTGCTGAGGCGGCGGGCGCCGCTCCGAGCAGATCGAAGCAGCTTTCCGACGACGAAGACGACGGCGATGCGGAGCCGGAAGCCGGCGCCATCCAGAACGGTTCTTCCGAAGTGAAGAAGGCAAAGCAGAAGAAGCCGAAGAAACCGAAGGTGACTGTGGCTGAAGCTGCTTCCAGAATCAGCGCCGATGAACTCGACACGTTTCTTGCTGAAATTACCGTGAGTGTTTCGATTTCGCTACTGATCTGCTGTAATTGCGATTCGTTTTTGTTCATTGTATGTGATAGATAAGATGAATCCTGTTTGCGCAGGCTTCGTATGAATCGCAACAAGATATTATGATGATGCGATTTGCTGATTACTTCGGTCGCGCGTTCTCGTCGGTGAGTGGAGCTCAATTTCCGTGGTTGAAGACGTTCAAAGAATCCACCATTGCGAAGATTGTTGATGTGAGTTGTTTCTGTTCCTTTTTATTTTGTAATTCGGATTAAAAATTTGGAAACTAAGTTGTATGGTTTTGTGATGCGCGATATATGGTAGTATGTATAGAATTTTGAATTGCATGAGTGAGCTCTGATCTGATCATTGTTGTTTTTGAGTCTTTTGTGAAAATGTCGCTGAATTATGTGTGTTGACTTTCTGTGATGATCATCCTAATGCATCACTCTTTTTATAGTCTTTGTTGTTTTTGATGGTTTGGATGCTTTGTGGTCCTTGGTCGGTGGTAATTGTTAGTCTTTCTTATCATTTTTGCCTTTCTCAACAGATCCCTCTTTTGCATATTTCTGAGGATATTTACAAAATATCAACTGATTGGATCAGTCATCGATCATATGAAGCCCTTGGTTCCTTTGTGATATGGTCGTTAGACAGCATTCTTGCAGACATTACAAGTCATCAGGGAACTGTTAAGGGATCTAAGAAGGTGGTCCAACAATCATCATCGAAATCTCAGGTACCCTTTGAAATCACACCATGATGGTTATGACAATTTGTCGTGGTTCTGTAACGGTGTTGCATTTCTTAAATTTTTGTGTTGATGAGGACATTACTATATTTTTTTGGCCAGAAATAAACTTTGCATCTTTGTTGATTTGTGTCTCCATATGAGCAAGTATATGTATCTGTGAGAGATGGTATCTGGATTGCTGGCACCATCTATCTAGTGAGTTAATGCTTGGTTGGAAATTGTTGTTCTAACCTTTTTGGATGTCAACGATAATGATAACCTTTTCTGAATGTTGATGTTAATTTCATAACTTTTTGTTTTAATTACCATCGAATTTTATAGATGACTGTATTGCAACTTTGACTTTTTCTTAGTTTCTTTACCAAGTTGTTTCCTATTTAATATGAAATATAGAAATATTCGAAATAAAATGACCATTTCTCAAGCCGTATTAGATTTGATATTTTTCTTATGTTTCCTTAGCTTTGTTGGCACTAGTGAATGACTAGCTTTTCAAACAACACAATTATTGGTTAATTATTTAATGTGTCCTATGAGTCTGAAATGCATTAAGATTTAAGGATGGCAAGGATGTATGGCATAAGCTAAGGGGGACAAGTTTGGATGTGGGGTTTACCTTCTCAGACAGTGAACTATTACAGTCTGATTCTCAGCTTTGAATGGTTGTGCATCTGATTTTCTGTAAATGTAGACAGATATCCATATTAATAAGGAGATTTTGTAAAGGTGGCCCTTTCAATAAACTTCTTGGTGTTCTAGGATCAACTTGGCTGATGTCACTTTTTCAATGTAATTTATGTAATTTTTATTTTTCTACTTATTGATGATTGCAATATGCCATCCAAATTTATTTGAATATTTATAAACTTGTTGAAATATCATTCAAAAATCTTATAATGTTAATTTAATTCTGTAACATGTTTACATATGAGCTATAACTATAATTCATTGAATATTTGGTGTGAATATTGTATATCACTTGAACTACAGGTTGCCATATTTGTGGTTTTAGCAATGGTGCTTCGACGAAAACCTGATGTCATGATTAGTTTATTGCCAATAATGAAGGAGAGTAAAAAATACCAAGGACAGGATAAACTCCCTGTGTTTGTTTGGGTGATAACTCAGGTGACTTCTTTCAACATGATATAGTGCCCCCACCCTAAACACAAATTTTTTATATGGATTTGTAACTGGATTTGGATTTGTGTTAGGCTTCTCAAGGAGATCTAGTTATGGGGTTGTACTTGTGGGTATCTCTTCTCTTGCCCATGCTGAGTGTGAAGTCTGGCTGCAATCCACAGTCAAGAGACTTGATATTACAGTTGGTTGAGAGGTTAGAAACCTTTGTGATTCATCACTAACTTCCCCTGATTTATTGATTGGAACTAGTGCAGAATTCCTAGCTGCTCATTCTTTCCTTTAATAATTTATCTTCATCCATTCTTTCTTTTTTAACAGAATTATCAAATTTCCTAAAGCTCGTTCTATTTTACTAAATGGGGCTGTCAGAAAGGGGGAGCGTGTTGTGCCCCCATGGGCACTTGATTCGCTATTGAGAGTTACGTTCCCTCTTCCTTCAGCTCGGGTCAAGGTAGAATTTTAAAAGAATCCTGTGTATCTTCTAAGCATTTGCATTGCAATCATTGGTTTAGCTGAGATACTCATCTGATATTTTGTATATTTTATTTAGGCCACTGAAAATTTTGAAGCCATTTATCCAACAATAAAAGAAGTTGCCCTTTCTGGTTCCCCTGGAAGTAAAGCACTAAAGCATCTTGCGCAGCAGATACTAATTTTAGCAATTAAAGCTGCGGGAGAAGGTAATTTCTAGTTAATGTTGATTGCCATCATTTTTTTCCTTTGCAGATGTAATTTATGTAGTGCTGTTACACAGGGACAACCATACATCAAAGATAACGTTATCCATAAACTTAATATTTATTTACAATATAAACGTATATTAATCCCATTCAATTCAACTCTTTTGTGTGTAAAAAATCATATAAAAGAAAGCAAAAAGAATAAAAAATAAAAAAATGTGCAGAAACTTGACATGGTTCCAAAACTGGGCATCTAAACAAAAGAAACTTATAATCTTAGTGAGCATAAGACACATTTAAAGATTTCACAAAAGCATTGTTTTCAGCCTGTGCGACAAACCAGAAAATAAAAAGCATCCATGATACCCACATTCTTCTAAAACATTCCATAATATTACATATATATATATATAAATGGTATAATAATATATCTTTGCTAATAAATATAACAATACGAAAGATCATAGTAATCATGTTAAACAATCTGACTTCTATTTGACAAGCCCCCATTACAACCACTTAGGCAAGGATGTCCCATTGCCCTCTCTATCCCCAAAGACATTTTGCTACCCTTGTTTCTGAAGGTGGCAGTGCTATGTCAAAGTGAGTTGCAATTCGTGAGTCAGCCTGACTCATCAGCTTATTGGGTTGAAAAAGTTAAAGAATTTTTTTATTGTGGGTCAAAATCAATCTAGCTCAGTTAACCCGTGAGCCAAACATGTTCCAGTTGAGTTATAAGTGAGTTGACCAATTTCAATTTCAGAAAAAGAAATGCAATTTGAAGATATTAGAAGAACTCTTGACATTGGTTAGATATTTAAATATTCAATGCTATTATACACATACACACACATATATAAAATACTATTAATAAAAATTTAATTATTCTTTTTTGTTTCTTTAAATTTAGTTCCTTTAATGTATCAATCAGTAGTGGTTTGAGCCAGGTTCAAAGTTTTTTGGCTTACCATAAAGTGAGCCGAGTTGAGTCAACTCAATTTTAGCTCAACTTGTGGTGAATTAACTTATGTGAGTTGAGAGTTGGCCAACCTTGGCACCTCTAATGCTTAATTTGCTTCATCTTATCAGACAAGTGTATACTACCTCATCCAAGATGGTGGTAGTTCTCATATTCTCCAATCCCAAAGGAAAGGAGTTTCTCATGTCATCCTAGACGATGATAGTTTCATATGCTACCCATGGTCTGAGCTGGTAATGCTCAATTCCCTTTACCAAAAAAAGAGGGTATTACTTTTCCCTTTTTGATGGAAAAGTGTACTTGGCCATTTTTGGAGATAACTGTTCTCACTCGCATACAATATCTGTACTCAAAGATAATATGAAAACCCAAACAAAATTGTGATTTATCCACGTATCCACAATTAGAAATCACACAATCAATTGACCATAAATTCATAGCAAGTCACTCAAGAACCAATACCACAATTAACAATTACACTATTAGTCTATTAGTCAATTAATGAATAACCAACGCCCAAAAGCACTCATGAATTCATCAATGAAAATAATAGGGTTTAATTTAGCACTTCTGAAAAATCACCAAATTCCCCCGTGTTAGATTTCACAAGAATAATTCACAAACCTCTCAATTTCTTACTTTAAACCCAAATAAGAAGAACCTCAAACCCCAAACCCGCCAAAACATGAGATGGAAGAGTAAGGATGTGAGATTTTACTCACCTCTTCAATGGAGAAAAATGTGAGTGCTCTTCAGTTCCCTTCACACACAAAGCTCTTCTCCTTCCTCTTCTCATATTTGATAACTTTGAACCCCAAAAACACTAAATCCTTTAAAATACTAAGAGAAATTAGTTTCCCTTCAATTTTCTGGTCTGGACACGTTTTTAATCTATTAAGTTTTAAAATAATCAATTAAACTTCTAACACTCATCAAAACCACTGTTTTGGTTTAAATAATCAATTATTACATAAAGGAATCTCAAAATGGAGCAGTATTAATCGATTATTTCTTGAAATAATTTATTATTATAGTGAACTCACTACAAACAACTTTTTGAGATAATGTTATTTGCAGAAATAATTTGTTATTCCGGAACCTCTGAAATATCCTATAATTGATTGTTTTAAAGCAAACAAACACCCTATTTCAGACCAAACACTATCTATATGATACAATTTACTAGTTATTTGCTTTCTGTGCTGTCTCTCGAGTATTTAAGTATTTATTACTAAAAGATGAAAGTGTTGGTGTTTTACTTTTGTTTGAAAACTTAAATGCTTGAGTCTTTTACAGCTAATCCTGACCTATCAAAGGAGGCAAGTGACATCTTTATTTGGTGCTTGACTCAGAATCCTGAGTGTTACAAGCAATGGGTAAGTACAAGGGAATGCTATTTCAAAATTTATTTTCATTCGTTTCCTACACTTTTTCCCTTGGGACTCCTTTCGTACTTACTAACACAAACATGTGTTTTATACTGGGAAACAGGATTTGCTTTATATGGATAACCTTGAAGCAAGTATTGTTGTATTGAGAAGACTTTCTGGTGAATGGAAGGAATACTTTGCCAAACATACTAATCTTGATCCTTTGAGGGAAACTCTTAAGAGCTTTTGTAAAAAGGTAAACTATTTTCATTTTTAGTAAATACAGTTGCACCCAGCTTGAAACACTCAACCTTTCTAACTGTACTGCTGCATTTTATATTAATGAACACATTGGTATACACATTGAAGCCTCTGTATATTTTACAATTTGTTCTTGTATGATCAAGGGTGATTTTGGATAAATAACTTAATTGAGTGGTTATTAAATAAGAGCTTGCTACCAAGAGAATCACAAACCACCTTCTGTTATTTTTCCGACTACTATCTTCTGTTTTTCCTTTGATATACTAACAAAGGTTTTGGGTTAGCTTGTTGCTGATCTTGATCATTTTTCCTAACAATACCTCTCCCTCCAAACAGAACTTTGTCCTCAAGGTTGAATTTCGGAGATTGTTGTTGTATAATAGTTTTATCTTCCTATGTTGCCTCCTCTGGTGATGTATTTTGCTATTGAATCAACAATTGATGTACTGATTCTTCCCTTTGCTTTACCATCCTAGTTCCTAACACTTGATATGGTTGTAATCCGGTGTAATGGTCCTGTAACTTCGACTGGATGATCTCCTACTGCCAACTTGAGTTGAGAAACATGAAAAATTGGGTGAATTCTGGCCTGCACTAGAATCTGTAACTGAAAAGAAACTACTCCTACTTGCTTGATCACTTTATAGGGCCCAAGTATCTGGTTGCCAGTTTTGGATGCAGTCTTGTAGGCATTACTTGGTCTTGATGACAAATTGTGAAATATATCCAATCTCCCACCTTTATTTTAGATGTTACTCAATGATCCCTTAACTGATATTTCAACTGTTTTAAAGCTTCATTCCTCTCCACTAGGCATGGTGCTACTGCTTCTACCAAAATCTCTTCTGGAATAAATCTGGCTACTGAAGGAGGAGCCCTTCCATATACCACCTTGAATCGTGTACACTTTTGCCCCTTGGTATCTTGTACTTTACCAATATTTTTCCCATGAACTCCCCCCAAGCTTTCGGCTGTCCAGAAGTGAAACATCGGAAATATGTTTTCAGTGTTCTATTCAGTACCTTGGTTTGTCCATCATATTCTGGATGATAAGTTGTACTCATCCTTAATGTAGTGCCTTGTCTTCTAAAGAGTTCCTGCCACAAAAGTCAAAGAAACACAAAATCTCTATCACTTACTATAGAAGTTGGAATCTTGACAAAAATATTTGGCCCATTTAACCCGTCTTGTAACTCGAGACTCCTCAATAACAGGAGTATGAAACTTATTTGGTGTATTCACTTTGTTGAGAACTCTATAATCAATGCAAAAATGCTTATTGCTCCTGTCTTTTTAATTAGAATGACTGATCTTGAATAGGGACTATTGCTTCCCGAGGCCCCGAGACCAACGTTTCTTTAACATGTTTTTTCAATCTCATTCTTTTTAATGTAAGGATATATGTAGGGTCAAACATTCACTGGATCAACCCTTGTCTTCACGAGAATTTTATGGTCGATTTCTCTACTTGGCGGCAAATCTTGAGGTTCAGCAAAAGCATGTTGATATTGATCTTAATATTTGTTGTAGTTGTTTTTGCTCTTTAGTTTCAATCTATCACACTTTATTTGAATTTACGTCATCCTCAATGTCCACCACCCACAATAATGGCGTGACCTCCACCTCTCTTACCTTCATTAATGCTTGAAGAGAAGCCTTACATGTCCCTGATTTACAAACGCCATAGCTAAAGTTTTCCAGTTCGCCTTAACTTACCCGATAGTAGCTAACCATGCTATTCCTAAATCAAGTCCAACCCTGCCATCTCAAACAAGAAAATTTCAATCAATTTGTACTTTCTTATTATTACTGCAATATGTTTGCGACAACCTTGTGCTCTTTTTCTATTCCCATCTCCTAGCCGCACTCCATAGTACTGAGTTGATTCCACGCTCAATCCCAAGCATTGTACTAATCTAGAAGAAATAGAATTGTGACTCACGCACGCCACTGTCAACTAGAATCAACACCTTTTTTCCTTGTAGTCTTCCTTCCAAGTTCATAATTCGGGGTTAAGTCAACCCCCCTGCCGAACACAAGGAAAAGGAAAGATCCATTGGCATAAAGCTTCCAAACCCTCTTCCTCTTCATCGTCACTAGTTAATTTTGTAATTTCAACTTCTTCATTAACATGCTCATCCTTTGCCAAAATTACTTTGATAAGTCAAGTCTGGACCTTGGTTCCATCCCACTTGGACGAGCTATCATTCGTCCACCAACCATGGTATCTCGAATTCGCCACTTTGTTATGCTTTTGAGTCTCCCCAAAAATCTTTGCTTATTCCAAGTCATAAGCTAATTCCTTAGCTCTAACCAATTCCTTGGGATCATGAGGGTGAATATTGGGTCTAATACTTTGTTACAAACCCGCTAAGAAATACCCTAACAACTGATCATCTGAGGTCAAAGATGCTTGTACCACTAACAACTCATTCTTTCTTCTTGTCGAATCACTAGTAATTGTTCCAATAATGGAACAAATGAACAATGTTTCCCTCCATGCTAATAAAAGCGATTTTCATTTTGCAATCCAACCCAAAGGGTTGTTTCCCTCAAACATGGGTAATTCCACCTTCCACTGGCGAACATCATCTCCCTCTGCTTCGAGCATTTCACTTTCCACTGCTGTTTCATGGCCACTTTGTTCTCCAATATGAGTGATGCCTTGCCTTTACTTCCAGTCTTTAAGCAAATCTTTGATCCCATCAATGCCTCTTGCTTTTCTTTATTTCGATGTGTACCCCTTGTTCGTTGGTTGTCTTCAACACTTTTACCATTGATTTCAAAGTCGATAACCTGGTTTCACGTTTGTCCATTGTTTTCTTTCGAATCCGGCAGGTTGGACCAATTTTTAAAAACTTTTATTGATTGAATCTTACAAGTACAGAGGCTCTACAAAGGAAGCTGCTCCCCTTTTGGACAAGGACCTATCCTTCTCACAACAATGTAATCTTTACCTATCCCCACAAACCCTTAAGTGCTCTATCCATACCCTTCCTCTCTAGCCGTCGTAACTGATTCAACAGTCTTCTGTTATTTTGCCCACCACTGTCTTCTATTTTTCCTTTGATATACTAACAAAGGTTTTGGGTCAGCTTGTGGCTGACCTTGATCTACTTTCCCAACATAATAACTCATTAAAAGAAGCTTACACAGGGGGTTCATTAGCCACTTTCATATGCTTAACCCAACAACTTAAAATTTTTCCACATAAGTACTTGAATAATATAAGCCCAAAAAGCTCTGTAAAATTTTCTTCCAAAGGCTCCCAAAATGGGTTTATTAATTTGGCAACAGTATATTTAGGCTGTTTAATCTCTTGCAGCATATCCAAATGTTTCTTAACACGTTTTCAAAATCCTTAGGCGAGAGCAGTGAGATTAGAAACTAAATAACGTAGTTATCTTAGGTGACACATTGTTCCAGAATCAATGTAGAGAATGCACCTTATCTTGAACCTAATTTAACTATATTTGTTAATCTTATGCCATCTCACTCAATCTGTCTTTTGTAGAATGAGGAGGCGTTTGCTAATGTGGATGATGGTTCTAGCCATGCATTATTAAAGGATGCAGACAAGTACTGCAAGGTCATTTTGGGACGATTGTCGCAAGGCCATGGGTGCATGAAGAGCATGGCAGTTTTTTCTGTTATACTTGCTGTTGGTGCCGTTTACATGTGCCAGAACATGAATCTATGGGATTATAATAAACTGACAGAAATGTTGAACCTCTCCTAGGTTGCCAGAGTATCCTGTGGCTTAGTCGGTGCTTATTCCCAGCGTGAATCACTTAAGCCAATAGTGTGAGGTGTGAGGAATATTTAATTTATTTTAGTCTTCAACTTAGTGAAATCAAACAAAAATAGGAACAAAACCATGGAAGCTTGTGCTGGCCATTTATATAGGTGTTAAAGTGTGTTCTCAAATTTAGGTCAAGTTGAAATTTTTTTATTAAGAAATTTTATAGTGGCTTGTTATATATTGATTTTAAGATAAAGTGCCAAAGGGCTATAGAGAAATGCAAATGAAGGTGAAATTAAGTTGTGCTTGAATGTTAATTTTGAAATATTTTAATTCCCATTTATTCTGACTTTAGTTTGTTATATTAAATGCTGCTATTTATTATCTTTCTTTAGATTAGTGTTTCGATCAGCAATTATAAAAAAAAGTGGTTCAATATGCAGTTTTTTTTTATAAAAAAAATCTAAGTAATTAATAATGTATATCTTATACATATGATATCCCAATGGCAGGGTCATTTCACTTCCTAAAAATATTCAAAATCACCCAATCTTACTATTGGGTTAAACATTCTATAGAGCATTTTTTTTCCTAGTGCAATCTATTAGATAGCATTGTGGTTTGGGGTTAGTTATTGGTACATTTTCTGTTTGAGAACACCTGTATTCGTGTGGCGTGATTTCTCCAAATTCACAAGTAAAATTAAAAACTGAAAGACTAAAAGTAAATTGATTTAAGATTTAGAAGTGAAATTAATTTATTAATTTAACATGAACATTTAGGAAAATACCATATACTTATAGAGCATATAGGAACATACAACAAACAAAAAAAGAGTGATAAAGTACTTAAGGAAGGACAAGGAGGAAGAAAGCCTTATGGATAGGGTTACTATTATGAGATTCACGTTTTCGGCCTTGCACTTATAAAATCCATATTTATAGGTTCGTAATTCCTATCATTTCCTGTTATTTATTAATTACTTATTTATGTATTTTATTCCCCTTATTTTTTGTTTTATTCTTAGAGATTGGATCTAAAAGCCCGATTTTATTTCCCTGTATTTATTCACATTTGTTTTCAAATAAAATGAACCAATAAGGTCTTTCACGTTTTAGGTCAAGATGGACTAAAGGACCTTCTGAAGAGAATTACTATTGGCACCCCGTATTCCTACTGAAACCTCCAAACTTTTTTTCTGTAGAAATAAGTTTCTATCATGTTAATTTCTTAAAAATTAATTAACACGTGAGTAACATCACTCTGTCTCACCCATTAACTCTTGATATTAAAATAAAGACATAGTTGCATATTCTACAGTGAAGTGTGCATGTGAGGGGATGGTAGAAAATAATATAAAGGAATTCGTGGCCCACAAAAATCATACTACAAAACTCTCGTGTGCTTCTTTCAGCATTGATCCCGAGTTAAATTTCTATATATTCATTACATTTCAAACAAGTGATTGTGAACAAAAATGATTGCATACAATGGAGGGAAGATGTGAAATAAACAGTGAGAGCATGTTAGTGAGTTGACAAAAAGGAATAAAAACAAACATTACAGAAGATATGGCGCTGTTATCGCTCACTTTTTCATGCAACTTTTCCAATCAATTTTCCTACCACCCTTTTCAACGCCTTAAACAACGGAATTCTATTGCTAATTTATTTTTCTTCTTCGTCTTACTTTTCACTGTTAGCTTCGGACCCTCTCTTGTATAAATATCCTTCCAATGCCTAAAAAGGAATAACAAAAGCTTGTATTCTGACAGCCATGGCAGGACGTTCCTACAGCCCCATCATGCTTGCCCTCTCTTTGCTTCTTCTGGTCTCATTCTCTGATGTAGCTCAGGTACGTTACAACAACAACAAGAAGAAGAACACTTGATGAAAAGCATAATGATTCTCTAACAATACAAATGTATTTGTGATGTTTGAACAGGCTTATACACGCAGTGGAACACTTCGGGCTTCAGGTAAAAAGCATGTTATGTATAGTTATGGGTTAGAAGGGGTTGAGTTAATTTGAATGATGATGATGATGATGAATGAATGGTTGGGATTGAACAGATTGTAAAGGGAGGTGTACGTACCGTTGCTCAGCAACTTCACACAAGAAGCCATGCATGTTTTTCTGTCAGAAGTGTTGCGCAAAATGCCTATGTGTTCCTCCTGGTACCTATGGAAACAAGCAACTCTGCCCTTGCTACAACACCTGGAAGACCAAGGAAGGACGACCCAAGTGCCCTTAAACCCACCACTTCTGCATTTCTAATCTCATATATATATAATTCTTCACCATTTCTCCATCCCTACATGGATAACTTCTTTCACAGATTGTATTTTTACCTTCCAAAGACAATGAGAACGGTTTTTAGCTCAAACACAACAAAACATCATTAAGTTTTGCTTTAGTAAGAGTAGGAGCAAAAGATACTTAAACAAAAACTAACAAAATTAAAGCTTTTGTTCTAAAATTAATTTTTTAATTTAATGATTTTTTTAGTGATTAATTACTTTTAATCCAAAACATTAAACTTATGAGTTTGTGAGACTTTTTCTTATAAGTTATACAATTTTTCCATTTCTGTTTATTGTGCGACATTCAATTCATACTTAGATTCGTAACGGTCTTTTCTAGTGTCAATTACAAGAAAATTATTAAATAACAATTAATTTAAAAATAAAAAATAATTAGTCATTATATTGATTAAATTATATACTATTTTATAAACTAAAAAATAATATTTCTCCTAATAATTAAAAACATGTGATAATTATCTTCAAAAACACCTTTTACTTTTTAAGAATGAAATTGTGACGAACTTTAAATTTCGAAACGGATAATAATCCAAATACAATAATTGATTCTAACTATATAAATATATTAATTAATTATTTTCTTTTTATAAAATTAATTTTTATTTAATGATTTTCTTGTAGTATTAGTCATCAACTAGGGAATAGAAAAGTGATTTCAATTTCGACTTATGACTTGTTCCAATGCATCTATCAATTTCACATCATTTAGATTTTTTTATAAAATTTATTTTAAAATAAAGTAATTAAATATTCCTTAAACAAATTATTTCAACTTCAGTATAAAATTTATATTAAAATTTCTTTGAATCATGACATAATTCACGAAAAAAATATATAAAACATTAAAAAAAATGTAAATATAAAATATTTAAAAAAACTGATAAAATATACAAGAGTAAGAGTTGAAATTTGTGTATTAATTATTTTTTATAGATGGTGAGAACAGCCTTACATAAATCATCCAGATAAAGATGATTATTTTTAAACTTCACATAAATCATAAATTAATTTCCACAATTATCTCCAGGTCCCACCCCACCCTACTATATCTGCTGATTTCATGTTCGAGAACAATGCTGCTGGAAAATAACCAATTAATACTTTTCTTTTGTAAACTTAGCCACCAATTTTTTGTCACTGGATCCTGAAAACACATCTCAACTTTTCTTAATAATATATATTATATCTACATCCTCTATTTAAAAATTCCAAATGAATATTAATCATGTATTTAAGAGTCATATTTAATTATAATTAAGTGAAATTTAATAGAATAATTATTTACCTGAGTAATAGCAATGTCAGTCTCATAAGTTGGTCCACCATAGACAGATGGGTAAAACGTGCACCAAGGTAATTGTTTCTATCAGAATGAACAAAACCTGAACATCGAACATTGTAACATCCTCTGTCTTCTTGAAATTATCTGACTATTTTTTTAACATTCATCATTTAATATTTTAAAAAATAATGGAATATGTAGCATAAATTTTTTTTATGTTTCATTTTCTTTTAATCCGTTTGATCTTTTGTTGTCAATGAAATAATCCAATAGTTTTTTTTATCTCTAACTCGTCGATTATTTTGGTGGAGCTAATACTGTTTTAGATGAGGTCAAGTTAGCAACATCATGACTTAAACTAAACCATGATGTTTTAACCATGAAGTTTTAACTAAGCCAAAGACAGTATTAATTTATTTTAAAATATTGTATTCAGATAACATATTTTATCAAATTAAAAATAATTACCCTCTAAAAATCCCAAACCAAACCCATGTTTGGTCTCTCCTCACAGTGTAATTTTATATCATGTAAAACATTGGAATGGATGAAAGAAACCTGATCAGAATTAACTATCTTAATTATCTTATTGCATTTCTTTGTAATTAACTCTCAAACAATATAATGTCAGACTCATTATTAGTCTTTCAAACAAGCCAACAATTTCTTATGTATCCCAAAATCAACCCAATAACTGTGTATTATTTCCTTATAATTAGCTTATAAATCTATTAGTATTTATTTGATTTCGTTCCACTCCATAGATAAAGAGTAAATCTAAACAGAAAAATAAACTCTGTTAAATATAATGCCCAAAATATATACAGTAAAAGGTAAACAATACAATGATTAATCCATATGTAAAAAATTATGAGAGTAATTAACAAAAAATGAAATCTCAAAATTTCTACAATAATTTTTTTAAATATGTATCAGTTTTCTTAATGTATTTTCGCTGCAAAATGAAATTAAAAAGTTAAAAAAAATATC
>Ga0123341_1002573_pt1 | contig 15020 bp, 11 predicted proteins | sample Turbeapinknodule_FD_89959 | JGI IMG/M metagenome (GOLD analysis project Ga0123341, IMG submission 89959) | Root nodule microbial communities of legume samples collected from Mexico - Turtle bean Mexico pink nodule | ecosystem: Host-associated > Plants > Roots > Nodule | place: Mexico: Nepantla... | reverse complement strand
GTTTATGAATAAATTAATTTTAATTTATAAAATAATTTGTATTTTTGTTTATATATTTTCTTAGTTGAATGTAAATGTGATGACTAAAAAGAAAAAAAGAATATATTTTTTTTATAGAAACAAGGAAAAATATATTAATTAGAATAAGTGGGTTGTCCTAACCAATAGATAGTTTTTTTTATTAGTAAAAAATAAATAAATTAAACAAGCTCACTTAAAAGGTGTTCTAATCCTTATATAAAAGAAGATAGACAAACCACCTTTCCTCATACTTTAACAAAATCCCAAAAGAATTCCTACTGATAACCCCAACACTACCAATTAAATACAACAGAAAGATCAATGACCAACCCCGTCGTCCTAATAGTAACTTTAAATTGAATGCACACATACTAGGGGTTATAGACACCAGTCAGAGAATGAATGAGAAACTCACTGACGATACCTTTGAAGAGATCCAAGACCAAACCTTAATATGTGTCAGGACAAAATTTTAGAATGATCAATCACTCCTCCTTTAAATAAACAATTATTCTTGTGTCTCTAAATCTCGTTGACCAACGCGATCCAAACATTATCCATAATCATATTAACTCAAGTAAACGCATCAAGAATTTTGAAAGTGCTCGAAGTGTGATCTAGAAACAAGAGGGTCAACCGTACTCACTCCTAATAAATCATAACAGAGATTCCACACTAGCCAAACGACTCTACATCCAAAGAACAAATGACTTGTTGACTCATCTGGCACTTTGCATAAACAGCAAAAGTTGTTCTGGACCCCAACCCCTCGTCTATCCAAATTTACCTTATAAGCAATCTTATTTTCAATCACCCTTTGATATAAATTAAAGGAAATTATGATATGAGTTAAAGGAAGAGCTTTCATTTTCGAGAAGAAATTGTACGTCCGGATATATTGTCTCGAAGTTAAATAGTCTCTCCCTTACTAATCATAATAACATATGACTTTAGTTTTCACATTGTTGTATTTAACAGCAATCAGTATTATATTCCTATGAAGTGGTCCCTTGTTAAACTTCCTCCCCACACTGAATTCATTTTACTGCAGATTTTTCTTCCTATTGCCTTCCTTTGGCGTTCCTTATTGATAGAAGCTGCAAAATGTTCACAACCAAGTTCTACACAGCAAATTCATGATTTCCCACTCCCTTATTACTTGACCCCTATTACTGATGATCCTTACAAGACTATCTGTGACCAAAATAGAATTGCAACCCTTATGTAACTGAATAATATGCCCATACAATCTCTAAGGCCATATAGGTGCTGTCATTCTTACTTATTCTTACTTCTAATTCCCCTGTCTAGTTCTATCTTTACATTGTTAGAATTCTGGTTGAACAAAATTGCTACATTTCCATACATTTGTCATATCACCTTATTTACCTATGAGAACCAGGTTAGCGAAAACACCCACACAACTCCATACAATGCTTTCATACAACAATATGCACCTACATATATATCAGGCATACTCCTACAAGTACTAGATACCTAAAATATATCTTACAGAGCGTCGCATATGCACCTGAGATTATGACCCAGAAGGCTATAACATAAAATTTCCTACACTACCAGATGTCTAATAGATTCATACTTCACACTATGGAATGCACCAGACTTATGCCTATTGCATGTGGATACCCTCTGCTAGTTGTGTTCCGCCAAAATTATGATGAATATTAGATGCAGTTATACTACCATCTAAGGAAATACACTATAATTCTCCCTTGTTCCACCAAATAATAATGTGAAGTTAATTAGTGGAATCAAGACCATGGTTTTTGATTTCCCCACCCTTGTACTCTTTTTTAAAATTCCTTTATACATATCTTTGGCTACAGGCACATGGATTGTAAACACATAATTGGACTCAAACATCTAGAATGTTGCTTTCGGATATATATTTTTTGATCAAGCTCATGCTTTGATTTGTGTTAGAGTAAACACTTCCTCAATATCTGTTATTGAATTCCTAAAAATAATACTATTTCTATATGATTCAAAACAGTCCAAATTATCACCACCCACATACATTGATATTCAAACTGGTAAAAGTGAATATGTACACTATTGTTATATAATGAGGAAACTCCAAACCATGGATCACAAGTGTTCCATATGTATCTAATACGGATAGTTTTATCATTAATTTCACATATGACACATGTTTTACTTTTCACCTCTAGTCTTCTATTTTGTAAATTATCCTGTGTCACTGTACTTTATTTATTATTAATACATACATCCAACACTTAATTTTCCAAAATAAATCTAACAGAGAACTTTCCTCTCTTCATAGTCCAATTCATAACTTCTTGTATCTAAATTTCATCGTATACAATTATTATTTTTATCAACAAAGAATAAACGAACTAAGGTAAATGAGACATTTTAGGGTATCTCAACCCTTTCACATGTTCTACCATCAAAATCTATTAGTTAACTAAAACTAAAAGACTACAATTATAGCTCATCCTATACAATGGTCTTTCGTCATCCTTCCATATCCACTCTTTTTCCCCATCTCGATATAGTATACTCCCCTCCCCTCAACCTCTCGCATCATTATGGTCATCGTAGCTTTCTCCCATTTAAACCACTTTCTTCTCCATTTTCATTAGTCATCATTCCAAAATTCTTTTCAACATGAGTTGGTATATAATCTAGGAAATCCTTCACTTAGTGAGATTTTACCTAACCACTTATCTTCCCAAAACTTTATTTTATTTCTTATACCTCTATTTCACCTTACATTATTTTCGATCTAGTTTTCCCATTTTCCTTCCCCACATACTCTCTTATTATCCCTTAACTGCCACAAATTATGATTACAATCTTTCTTTTCATGTAATGCTTCATGCTCATATTTTGACATTGATATATATCTTTGGATCTTCCTTTCCAAACCTCTAATTTTATTTTTTCAATAGATCTATGTTACATAGTTTCAAATCCTTTACACCTAATTTACCATCTTCCTTAGTTTTATATATAATTTTTCACTTACGTACCCATGAAATTTGTGTACATTCATATCTCCATCCCCATGAAAATCCCCCTCCTTATTCTCCTTATTATTTTTCCCATGCTCAATGGTATTTTAAAAATTGATAAAAAGTACAAAGGGGTGATAGAAATGATTGATTTTATGAAAGTGATCCTTCTTGCAAAGTATATATGTCTTCCTTTCCATATAGCTACCATCTTCCTTATTTTTTTTATCAGATCTTACCAAAATTCTTTTCTTCTATAATTTTTCCAACCGTAAGTTCAAAACATCTTAAAATATCCTTAATAATCATAGTTTTGCATACAAATAATGCATCAACAACGAAAATATCCTTAATAATCATAGTTTTGCATACAAATAATGCATCAACAACGAATTGCACAATTTTTTTATTAACAAAAAATAAAAAGAGATACTTCAAGAGTATTTCTACCTGTATAAAAAACCAAAAAGCTCTTATTCCCTAAAGGCTTAAGCCTTCCACACTTTTGCCATAAAAAATGTAACTCAAAACAATCCAAACAACAAAACAATCCAAACAACATTAGAAGTTGCACACAATCCTAACTATTAATATGAACCCCATTAACTAATGTTACAATAACAATCCATAGTTACAAAGGAACCTAGAAACAGAGAACGAGAACAAACATAATTGATGCATATTTAGCGCACTGTAAAACTGCATGTTACAGTTTTATCACCTCCTCCTACCAATTTTGGTTTCTATTTCCTATATAGTGTCCAAGTTGGTAGACATAGCTGAGGTGTTAATTGCTGAACATCAATATACGATAAGAAAATCAAAACTTGAGGCTTAATCTCCTCCCCTACCATACTAATTCCTAGTTTTTTCTTACCCACCTATACCTTAATTTCTTCAATAATCCTTTAATCTAATTGAACTTCATTGTTATTAATTCTATATAAATTTCTTTGTGGTTATTGAAGTCAAGTTACCTGCAGTCAATGAATAAGGTTAATAGCTCCATTTGAACGTTGGGTGGTAGCAGTGTTATAAAGATTGTAAAGAGAAATAGGGCATGCCAAGTTGACGGCAATGGCCTTTTGGCCCTATTTAATTTGTTCTAGGTATTAAAAGCTAGGCAAGTGGTAGCTCTAGTCTCTTTCTCTGTGGCAGTTGCATTGCGGTATAAGACATGTCATTTGGACGAAGAGGGCTAACTCTATTGATGTGAGACATGACTACAATTGAGCTTAAACCTCTTCAAAATATATTGTCGGCATGATTTTTTCTCTTACAGAAAAAGGATGGAGCATGTGTACAACTTTTACTTGCTTCCAATCAGTCCTTAGTGCCCACTAGTGCCTGCACATTTCATCATTTTCTTTCCTTTATATATCCTTTTCCGTTTATTGGTGGTTTCATCACAAAAGGACCTTATTAACCAAATGCTATATTTAGGTTTTCTTCCACTTCTTTCTCACAGTTAAAAACGTGATGATGATCCTCCCTGTTATATATATGCAAGTTATAATACAAGCTAACATACCAAAGTTGTTATAATGAGATCTTGAAATTAATTGTAAAGATATTATACTCTCTTTGAGAAGACATTTTGTGCTTAAAACATGAAAGACTCAAACTTAATTAGACCATATCTATTTCAGATAATTGAAGCCAATGGTAGTCAATCCCAAGAGGTTTGGTATACAATTCTGATTACTAAGATTAAGATAAAAGGAATGCCTATAGTTAATTAGGATTTGGTTAATTATCTTGTTGTGGGAGTGGAAGGGAGTTAAGATTTAGTAAATTGAGCCGACTTAACTTATTTTATCAACCATAAAGAATATTTGAAGGATACCAAACTCTTATAAAAAAAATTACACACGTAATCCACCAACAAGGCCAGAAAACTTTCATGATCATCATCAGAAAAAATAAAATCATAGCAAGTAAATTTACCCCTTACCTAGAGCAGAATACACTAGCTTACAATCCAAACACAAAAAGTCCTCATCATGAGAGGAGTAACATCTCAAGATAGTAAGTCATTTTGCCTATTGTGTGCCTGTCATCACTGCTGATTGCAGCGACCCCAATATCATGCCAAACTGCAGCTTCTGTTTGGTCTCAAATGCAGATGATTCACACGCATGCACAAATTGATCATCTACTGCTGCCTCACCTTCTGAGGTTTCTATAACTTGATAAATATGAATTTAGTGCGGGTTCCTCTCCTTAAAAAACAAGTCTTTTAAGTTTTATTCTGTTTTCTGAAGTTCTACTTCACTTTTAATGCACAAGATAACAGCAATATTTTTTCTTATAACTTACTCATAAGTTACCTTATCCAGCTATTAATGAGTTAAAATATTTCAAGCTTTTTTTATTAATATATATATATATATATATATTTTTTTTTTTATAACCATGTTAAGCTCTGAACTGTATATAGTAAGGCAAAGCCTACATATTTATTTTCTTTGGATGTATAAATTAAGCACTTCTTGTATGTGATTTATTCATATTCATTACTAAAATTATTTCATCACTTTTTTTAGATCTTATATATTTTAATTAAAATAATATATACATATAAAAAGCCAATATTAACTCATTAATAAAATAGTCCACATTTTTATTTTCTAAACTCACATTATAATAAACTCCTAAGCCTATTGAGTTTTTTTTTCTTCAATTATTGTAATTAGAGTCTTTGGTCCTACGGGTGGTCCCAAAATATTCTACAAGTTTTGAGTTTTTTTGACAGATTATAGAATTAATATTCAGTTTGAGACTCTATTAAACTTGAAGTTTGTAGTTTCTCTCTTTTATTCCCAGAAACATAGCCTAAATTATCAACTGAATTACACCTATTGGATTTATTGAGCTAATGAATAAAGTTGAGTAACGTGTGATTTCCCTTGACCACTCACTCTTCCCACCTTCTAATTCCACAGTAACAATTTCCCAGGATATCTCCTCGAAAAACTGCCAAGTTTTGACTGGCAGACTACAAATACCTTCATCTGGAGGTACAACTAGTTGCAAGTCAAAATCTCAGGCAAAATATAGAACTGCCATTTTGTTTTTTGTTTTAGAAAATTAATAGGATGTTAAATACCGTTGTCCTTCATTATTTTCTTTCAAGGTTTTGCCTTTTGTTTCATGCTTACTGCTAGTTTTGCTCTTCAAATTAGTATCTAGAATTTGACCATTCACTAAATATAAATTTTGTTTGTCATGCTAAAAGAAAAGAACATCACAGGACATATAGCTAACTAGTGAAGTGCATCTGATTTTACTATGGTTGGATCTTTTGGTTATGAAAACATTTAGACCATGGTAGTACGTGTTGCTGCTTGGGCTTGAGAAAGCAATGGATAGGGTAGGTAAATTTGAACCACTTCATCCAGCATTTGTCCTATGAGTAGTGGATTATTTAATGCTTGACTGTGTTTTGGGGACCAACTTTGGGACAAATTTATAGAATGGAAAATGATGCATGAATACATATTTGTACACATTGAAAGTCATATAATAATAGTATAAATGTTAAAATATATATATTTGATCTCTTTTATATTTATTTTTATTATTTACTTATTTTTAAATATTTCTATACTTTATCTTTTAAATTGTATCAGTTTTGCTCTTTTGAAATATAGATTTTTGTCATTTCGAAGCATGATTTTAAATTCGCCTACATATTAATATTATTTTATTTATTTATTACTATGAGATTTTTTTTTTTTCATTTTTTCTCACTCAATCAAACTATCCTCTTCCGCTTCGTTCTCTTTTCTTCCATTCACTTCAGTATTAATCTTTTTACCATAGCAAACGAAAGCTTTCAATTTAAGAGGTGAGTTTCAACATTATCGCTTCGAGCTTTGAAGCCAATCATTTCACACTCACACGCTACACGTAACTTGTTAACTTATTGGTGTTTGAAAATGAAAATAGTAAAAGAAAAAATGAATAAAACGTTCTTCGAGTGTTGATATGATTGCTTTAACTAGATCGTGAGTGTTTGTCAGTACAATACGAGAACGGACGAACCAATTGAATCTGTGTGGGGTTGGAGATAAGGTGACTAAAGAAATTTCCTTTTGGAAACGGGGCATGAATGGGGAAAAAAATTTAGCTACGATTTCCATTTCCAATTCTGGAGCAAGAATTTGGAGGAAAGCATGAGGGGATTGTGCACAAGACTTTTAAAGGTTAGGGCATTTATATATACTTTAGGTTACGTTTTGAATTTCTTAATATTATTTGAATGTTAAAGACTTAAGTGGTATTTTTATAGAGATATCCATTTCTTTTAATTTAATTAGATTCATTTTAAGAATAAAACTGAAACATTAACATAGTTTGTACACTTTTTCTTATTAGTTCTCAATTTGAGAACTTATTAAGGCAAAACTATTAAGGCATCAATTAAAAGTTTAGGCTCAAAAGAAAAAAATTATAGTAGAACCATCAAACTTTAAAATATATAGTAATTGATAGGCAAAAATAGTTTCAAAACAATTATGAAAACATGCACACTTTGTTTTATAGCAATTGAATAACTAAAGCATTATTTAGTATGTAAAATCACAATCATTATCTCAAACAAAGGGCACTTGGTTGTAGTGGGTGTTCCAGCTATGAGGGCCTGGGTTAAGTTGATGAGACATATAGAAAGGTACGTTAGAGAAGGTAGTGAAATATACATATTTTGGGAAAAAAGAAGAACCATATTGGTTTCTAAGAGTTCTCTTGGTCAATACTTGCTTAACACTAGTTCACTAGTGTCGTACCAGGGAACTCACTCTGCTGTTACAGCATTTATATCTTATTTCTTCTTCCTGTCAAAATCATGCAGTGTTGAACATGACAGAACCTTAGGAACGCTAGAAGTAAAGCTCTTTACGATTAAACCATATAGCTAAACATAATATATATCAAGTTCCTTTGTTCTATAGCTACACTATTTTAACATGTAAAGAATAATTAAATGCTATATTTTTTGTCCTTAAAAAATACTGAAAATCTGCTATGTTTATAATTTCAATTTATTCGCATCCTTTTCATGTGAATGCTCCTTACCACTTCTTTAGTTTATTAGTTCTTTTATACCAAACTAGTATATTTTTTTTTTAAACTAAAGAATATTCTCGTATTGTACATCATCTTTGATTATTTTTTTTTGTCTGATTCCAGTCATTAATTGCCATTCATTCGATATATATGCAGCTAGAACCGATAAAAATAAGGTATGAAAACTGTTTTTCCAAGTATAAGACATACCTAAATAATTTCTAAAAGTAGGGGGAATATACAACTAGGGGTGCACTACAATTATTTAGTACAAGCTCATGATTAGAACAAGTTATTGATTCTTTTTCTTATTAAAAAAAAACAAGTTCATGATTAAACACAATTTTTGTGCCGAACATTTTATTTAATTTTTTATTGACAATAAAAATATATAATAAATAAGAGTAGATATTCTAAACCATATAAAATATGTAACACAAGACATAAAGAAAAAAATTTAACTTCATTTATATCTCCATCCATCAAAACAACAACAATAATATAGTTAAATTTATAAATTTGAGTAGTTAATATAATATTAAAATACTCTTTCTTAAAAAAAAAATGATATTTTACAACTTTTCATAGTGAAATATTAATCGAACAGTGGAATCTCAGTACATGAAAATTTGATGTCAAACGTGTTTAATAATTTATTAAGCATAAATTATATAAAAAGTCATGCGGGGTATACTATTGCAATCTTAATTGTTTTGTTAAATTTGTTATTTAGTGTTTGGTATGTTGTTAATATGAAATGAAATGGTTATATATTTTTATTGTATAGTTATTTCATTCAATTAGTGAAATGCATAGATTTAATCTTTCCTTCTAGGTTTCTTTTTTTGCAAATACAATATATAGTAATTAATAGAAAGATATCAGTACCTCATATCCCTTTTTTTTAAACTGAATATATTGTTTGTCTAGTCAATGCAGGTTTTTTTTTTAATTATTATCAAGGCAACTAATGTTAAAGGTTGAGAGTTGGAATAAAAAAGTGAGATAATTTGCAATACCACTTAAAAAGTAAAAATAGTTTTAGAAAGCTGGTGACCAAGAGTCTTGGGAGAGGTGGGAGTTACTGATGTAGGTAAAACTGGGGTAAATGTAAACCAAACCACATATTGGCTTTATTACTGCTAATTATGCTTTATCTTGTCTAAATGTCTCAACAAAACTCTATTTATTATTTTATATTAGTCCAAGACAACGAATATTGTTGCAAGTTTTAATCAATACAAAACTTTCAAAAGTAAAAATGTTAGATCTAAATGCATAACCTGTAAAACAGTTCATCATTAATATTAATATAACAGATGACTTTTTTAGTTAAACTTCAAGCTGTTCAATGACTACTAATATTACAATATACCTCTGTTGACCCTTGTAAGATGTTATGACTTTTGACTGTCTTCCCAGTATTTTTAATTCTTCTTTATAGATATAATGTATGTTCAACCATTACAACTCCCAAACTACGATAAATTACACTAAACATGGGCATACCTAAGGAAAACAAAACCCATTAAACAAGAATCATTAGACAGTAAAGAAGACATATTAGACTGCATTAAATTCAACCAATGGCTTATAGTAAATACGAGGGATTGGTTGTGAAATGCTTGTAGCACTCAGTGAACCCCAAAACAATTTGCACAAACAAGGCATCGATATTCATTTGACAGTTATAAATCTAATTTTACAAGTTAATTTGAAAAAAATGATTTAGACTTGAATCTTCTTTCTTTCTGTTATTGTTGTTTTATATTAATTGCGGGAGTTTACACTTTGATATTAATTAGTAATGATTTTAATTTTTTTTAATCTATAAGAAGAGTTCCTTCCAAGAAAATATAACTATAAGAAGAGCTATAAAGGTTTTTAACTTTTATTGTTGGTAATATAAGGTTTGAGGGAAAAGTCGTTCAAGTCACAAATCAACTTGTCACAAGTCACAGTCTGTGCAGTAATATGAATATATAGCAGTAAATGATACTAGGAATCAACACAAACACATTTATTTATGTATCAATCTTATACTTTTTTTCTGTCAGTAAAATCAACCTGATTCGCTGTTTTTAAGTTAAACTGAAAACTTTGACCATTGGTTTATAGAGGTTTTGGAAATGAGATGCATTTATACAATATATAGGATTTAATCCCGTAAAAACGATTATATAGTGGGAAAGTAATGATATGTATGTCATTATTGATCAATACTGCAGGAAGCCCTAAATTAGCAGAACAAGAGAAAACATGCACCTAAGATAACAAGCCTGTACAAAAAAACTTCGAATCTAAGAATAATTAATAGGTCAGTAATACCTTATATTGGTGTAACCCTTGATATACTTTCATTTTCATAATTCCTTACATAATTAGGGCCTCTGGTGGTAGAGCCCTCCATTGAATATGACATCAACATATGTAAAATTCCAAATGGATATCCTGTCAAAATGGAGAAGCTAGCTCAGATTGAACATTTACATCCAACATTCTGTATCTTACTATGATCATGAACAGTCATTGGTTTCTTTTTCCATAAAACCAGCTCATGCATTGGGCTTTAGGTTCAAGAGTATATTATTCCATATATATAGAATCAATTTAAACCACTAAACAGCTAGGTTTTGTTAACCCTGTAAGCTCTCACAGTTAAAGCTGTAAAATAGTGACAAGTTTCAAAACACAACAAAGAAAGATATCTCTTGTGACAGCAAAATATTGATCATGAATACCAGTTTGTAGGAAGGTGTAGAATTAGAATTGCATAGGATTTCCACCTACCTGGGCGCATAGCTTCAAGTGTTTATGTGATGCGTCTATAAGTTCAAAACGTGGTAACAACTCTGATACATCAAAATAATATTTGCACAGGATATCAAAAGCTTAAGAAACTGTAAGCGATCATTAGATCATCAAATATATTACACCATCAGACTTCTAAGAAATCATGCTCGCACAATGGTATTAAGCATTCATGCTCCATCAGAACATCAGTAATATGCTGATTCAAGTTCCTTTTCTTGTAGAACCTAATATAATGAGGAGGCATAAAATTGAAAATGAAAACAGAAACTGAATATTTCCGTTGTTGTATAAACGGTGTTACACAATAATAACAATTTGAGTGCATGCATTCATAAGCCCTAAGCATTCCATTTTGTTCTTGTTCAGAGACTTAATATATCAAGTATCGTTACCAACATATGGAAGGCCGTATGAAAACATCTTTGGTAGCCCGAGGGATTGTAGCCATTTATCTATGATCTTTGAAAAGAGATCAAAAGATCCATCCCTTTGAATACGAGAAACTTGGCATGAAAAAAATATGGATAAAGTTATGAGTCATCATATTCATCATCAGAAGGCTAAAATTTCAAGAATGGATGAATATTTCAACAATGCTTGCCATGCAACATCAACACATAATTAGTACCCAGTGTTTCTTATCCATAGTTTTGCATCCAGATGTGTAAGGGTATAAACTTTTCAATAGCTGATTTCCAAATTAACAAAAAAAAAGGGTTAATACTCTTCACAATATGTTCTGTGGTTATAAAATAAACATATTACACCAAACCCTCCGTTGTAACTAATAATATTTATGTTCATCGAGTTTGCTTCAGAGAAACTACAATAATAGGAAGTTTTTAACTTGAAATTTCCACTGAGAAATTGAATTCAGTTTGAAACAAAACAGCACGGCTAGAGATATTCTCTGTATGATGTTCACAGAGCTTTTGTGTGAAATACGTGGTTGAGTTCAATTTATCCATGCTTGAATTCGGAAAGGTGAACGAAATAATATAAATTAGCAAATCCCCAACATCTATAAGGCTAACTGCAGACAAAAGCTGAAATTTCGTAGTTTTTTCCTGATCCTTGTAAACCCTTCCGCCCAAAGTACATGATTTCTTTTCACCATTAAGGACTAACCAATAACATAGATAAAGAAACTAAAAGCATAAAGCTGCTAGCGAGTGACTTCATGACTTTTGATAATACTTGTTCAATCAAACTTTAAATATTGGACAGATATAATACACGCAGGACGCAGCAAACCTGTATGCGAACTTTCACTTGCCATTGGCTGGTTATCAGCAAGAATCAGTACAAACATTGTAAAATGGGAATATAGGGCAGAAAAAAGTTGCTGATAGGAGAAGAAACACAGAACTATGAGATGATGATTACAAGGCAAAGCACACTCGAGGATTTCATTCTGATCAGATTTTACCGAAAACTAGCACAGTTGTATCGACTCTGATTGATGCACTCCTCCCAAGAATTTCCAAAGGTTTGAATGAAACTCTACAAATCTGGACGCAAAAATCACTAAACTCCATCACAAGTTCAAAAGCTGAAGAAGTGATTTTAAACGAAGAATAAAAAATTTAAAACTTACCACGGGTTCATGAAACATGTAGATAGGTTCATGGTGCCTATTGCACAGAAGTTGGAGCGTCCACTAACGGCCCCATTAGTATCCCACTCTGGAGTGGAATAGGGTAGCAAGGGGCACACATTGTTGTAGAAACTGGCATCCCTAGGGATCACAAGGTTTTGACTTTGGTTTTGATTTTGGTGATGAGAAGCCATCATAGATGACGGCTTCATGTTCCTTTTAATCATAATAGATTCCTCAATGACGTCAAATCCATCTCTTGGTGCTTCGTTATGAATGAGAAAAGGGTTATAAGGCTGAACCCATCTCCCGCAGGGTTCAGGTTCTGGCAGAATGGATGACCTCAATTGGTGCAGCATTTGAGTGTTTGCAGTTGCAGAGCACCTTTCATCAAAGTCTTGCTGCACCCTTCTATTGCTGCACATTTTGTAACAAGTCCTTTCTCTAGCTCTTGCTCTTGCCCTCTCCCTTGACTCCTTTTTGGTCTGAACACAAGCATCATCCTTCTGTGCCCATTTTGACTTCCTCCCTTTGGAACCATCAACCCCACTACCCGCCAATGATTTGTTGTTATTTGAATCCACAGAAGCGTCGAGGGAACACTTGTCACCCCCACTAATACTGCCGCTATGCTTACTTTGGGCTAGTTCTTTGATCGCATTCTCAGACTTTGTGAAAAGCCACTCAAGGGTGTTACTTGGTTTGTCAAACTCTAACATGTCCTGAAGATCAAAGAACTTGCGGGCTATTTCGCTTGATAATCTCACCCTGCGGTCCCTCAAACCCTGAGATGTGTGAATCTTACTGTGCCTGTCTTTCTTTGCTATGGCTGGTTTCTGGGTCAGAAAATTGGACATGCTACCATAGTTGGAACCGTAGTTAGTGTTTGCATCCTGTTCAAGCATGGCAGTGCAGTCAGCAACTGCAAAATTGGCAACAGTTTCTTCAGGGAATGGAGGATCATGTGTGATGGGTGTGAAAGGAACGAGAAGAGGGTCCTCAAAAAGGGTGTTGGTTGCAAAATCATTTTCAGGATCAATGAGAAAAGGAAGGATAGGGTAAGAAGATGAAGGAAAGTTTGGAAAAAGGTTGGAGTCATATGTGGAAGAGAACATCTGCAGATTGGAACCAATTTCAGTGGGTGAAAACCCTAGCTATTGTGCAATGAGTAAAAAGATCACAATTATAACACAGAGGTAGCTTCTCTGCTCCTACTTAACGGTCCAAGTACAGTCCTACTACTCTTATATAATCATTTTCTGAGATTCCCCATCTCTATCTTTGAAAGGAGACTAGCCACTAGTGCTAAGTACTATCATGACAATTAAAAACATTATTTATTTATTTTTAAGGAGAAGTGGGTGTTGTTGAGGAAAATGAGGACAACGGAAAAGGGAGATTTAGTTTACGCCAATCAAGTACTTTGATCATAGTTTCATTTATTTTGTGAATACAACTGTATTATTACCAATCTGGGTTAGGGCAGATGGAGAAAATATGGCTCAGCCAACACCACAGCTCATTGCTCAAAAGGACACAAATAATTTCTTGATTGTGCCGTATTATAAAACATCTATTCGCCACCTGTTCATTTCATCAATCTTCTAATCAATGTCTTAAGTTTGCATCTCATAAATAAACAAAAATAATAATTAACTGAACTTTTATACACTGATTATTACTGTCATGATTATATTAATGTCATGATAACCCAAAAATAACACTTATCCACAATGTTGCACAAAAAAATTAAGCTACACACATAAGAAAAGTATACATTAAAGGCGAATTGAATACTACATGAAAGATAGCAAAGAATGCGAGAAAGAGAAGGCTTGTATATGGAAAAACTTGAAGAAGAGAAAGTGGTTACTGGGGAATAGTTTGGTTTAGCTTTGATATTAGGTGGTTCGTTGAAGTTTTAAAGGTAGTTTTGAAAAGGTGAATATAACCCTAACATTGTGGATCTCGTTTTGATGGGTTTTATCCGAAAGGTAATGAAGTTTTTGAAGTTGAGCCGTACAGGAAGTGTAAAGGTAGGTGAGAGGTTGTAATAGCTTCTCAGCTGTTTCTTCCGTAAAAACTCAACCGCAAATATACAAACTATTGAGGAAAAATACGATAACATTTTCATTTTCTGAAAAAGCTGAAAACAGTACAAATTGACTAAAAACTTGGCGTTCTTTTTGAAAGCGCCCACATAACTTTATTTCAATCCCGAAGAAAGCTCATTCATCTCTGACAGCTATTGCAACTTCCATGGATACATACTACTCCCTTTATTTTTAAATTTTAGATAATATTAAGTATGTTTGGATTGAGGAGGGGAGAGAGTGAATTTGTGAGGAATAGAGAGATGTGTGAGGATATATGATATTGTTTGGATTGACTGATGATAGAGTCAATTTGTGAGGATGATTTATTGTAAGTTTACAAATATATCATTGTTATTAAAAAATAAATGAATTATGATTTTTTTTTTAGGTTTGAATTAATTAAATGTTTTTAATATATAATAT
>Ga0123341_1002570_pt1 | contig 15021 bp, 4 predicted proteins | sample Turbeapinknodule_FD_89959 | JGI IMG/M metagenome (GOLD analysis project Ga0123341, IMG submission 89959) | Root nodule microbial communities of legume samples collected from Mexico - Turtle bean Mexico pink nodule | ecosystem: Host-associated > Plants > Roots > Nodule | place: Mexico: Nepantla... | reverse complement strand
TGGAAGTCTCATGTATGCTATGGTATGTACTAGACCTGATTTAGCTTATGCTGTTAGCATTGTTAGCAGGTTCATGCATAATCCAGGCAAGGCACACTGGGAAGTCGTTAAATGGATACTTCGCTATCTGAAAGGTTCTTCAGATCTTGGTTTGGTATTTGATCAACATAGAGTCGATCCCGGAGGAGCAGTTGGCTATGTTGATGCTGACTATGGTGGTGATTTAGATCGGAGAAGGTCACATTCAGCCTACATTTTTACCCTGGGTCTGCTATCAGTTGGTATTCTTCACTTCAAGCCATTGCGGCTTTGTCCACCACTGAAGCAGAATATATTGATGCTACAGAAGTTATGAAAGAGGCTATATGGCTTTGAGGCTTGGTAAGTGAACTTGGTCTTCAACAAGATGTTCTTGTTATATTTTGTGATAGTCAGAGTGTTGTTCACTTAACCAGGAACAGTAAGTATCACTCAAGGACCAAACACATTAAAATTAAACACCATTTTATCCGAGACATTGTTGATACAGGAGATATAATTGTTGAAAAAATTCATACGGCTGAAAATCCTGCAGACATGTTGACCAAGCCACTTCCATCGGCTAATTTCGATCATTGCCTGAACTTAGCTGGTATTATCCATACTTAATCAAGGCTTCATGGCGAGAGAGTGTTCCAGTCAAAGGCAAGTCAAGGTGGAGATTTGTGGGTTATGACTCACCTTTAACCGTTTTCTTGTCATAATTGGGAGGTAATTGTCACAATCAATTGCAATCAAATGGAGGTTAATTACCATTAATTGTATTTATTATTGTTGTCTCCTAGAACCACTGTATATAGTTACTTCCTTCAAGCAATGTAACACACAACAAACAACAACATACACTTGCTTCCTCTCTCTTTTCATATATTCTCTATTTCTGCTCTTGGGTGTAAGTGTTTAACCCATATAGAGAGAATTTGTTTTTGGGCTATTTATCTATTAGCCTGAGAGGAATTCATTGTACTCCCAGTACCATTATAGTGGAAGTTTTGGCTCTCTCGCCGGTGGCTTTTTACCTCTATTTAAAGGGGTTTTCCACCTAAAAATTATGGTATCATTCTCACTTTACTTGTTACTTTAATTTCTCATAAAATCTTTGGTTGGAATTATCACGCTTCCACACACGATATCCCTATACTTATTTTTGTAATCAATATTACACGTGGCATTTACGAATTACTAGTAAAACAATATTAATAGATTGAACTACTTATCATATATATTTTAAAACTATTTGCTCCTCCTCTTGTTGTTCAAAATTATTCTTTATCAGAAGTAAACTAGTTTTGATCCATTACTCTAATTTTTTTTGAAGTTTTTATTTTCTTTGTTTTAACCTACTCTGACAATACCCCAAATACTTGTTAGTTGTTAATTCGTAAAACTTAGCCATGTCCAAATCTAAGCAACTTCCGTTCTCATAAGTCTGAAAATAATCATGTTGAAGATTCAAATGTGTTAAACATTAACCTTGTTATAACTAAGAATTTTAAAAGCGAATTAATTATTTACTAACTTTTCTAAAAAAAAATACAACTTTTTATTGATTTTCCCCTTTTAAAATTTTATATTTTTCAAATTTGTTGTACAAATATTTTAAAATTTATAATTTCATATTGTATTTGAATCAATCACGCCTCTTTTTTACAATTGTAGACATAGTTATAGACATTTCTGTCACATTTTTTTCACTTAATTCATATTAAAATTTTATAAAGATTGAGATAAATTACACTATTATATATATGATTGATGAAGTAAAAAAAAACATGTAAGAATAAAAAGAGAAGTTTTAAAGCAACATGCAATAAGACACAAAAGTGAAGTTGTATTAAGAGAATTCAATGTGTTAGATCTCGTACTACGAAGAGTATAAATTGACTAGATGGAGAATAAATTTTTGCAAAAACGGGTTGCACGATACAAAATACAAAATACGAGAAGTGATAGACAAATGAACATGTTAACTAGAATAGTCAATTAATAGAAAAGTATAAGAAAATTGTATATAAGAAGATAGTAAGAAAAATGGGTAATATAAAACAATTATATATAAAAAAAATTATTTTGTGTGTGTATTTATATCATTCAATATATAGAATAAAAAATATATAATGTATGAAAATTTTATTTTTTCAAACTAATTATGTAATGATTCACTAATCACGAGATTCTATAATTACGTACAATAATTGCGTATAATTTGATAATCATTATTTCCTTAATACTTTTCTTCAAGTTGGTAGGTGAAGATCATGAACCTCAACTTGATCATTTTGAACTTAACGTTGGTCCTTTTTTGACCAAGTACATGACGAAAGAGGCACCTCTATAAAGTAAGCTAAGTGTTAAAAAAGTTTAAGGTATAAAAGACGAATAATAACAAGTCATCCATTGAGTAATGAATGTGTTAGTAATAAGTCGTCATTTAGAGTATGTGTGGACTCTCTTTGAAATGTCTAGTGAGATTAGTGGAAATGATGTTTAGTTACTGAAATTTCAAAGATATTAATAAATAACTAAATCTTTAAATTCCAGAATTCATTTTCCTAGTATGCTACACCTATTACTTGTGAAATCTGTTTCCAAATAGTTAAAGCTATCTAATAAACACTAAAAAGGAGAAAAGTCCTCTAAATACAACATTTTGAGAGAGACATTTGAAATCACTGACATAAAGTCACTTCACCTTCAAACAAATAAAATGAAAATTAATTAGTTAAATTAGTTATCAAAATTGATTCAGTGTATTTGTTAATCCAGCTAAAAGGCATGTATCCATCGGTGGTGTTTTTCTTGGTTTTGGATGCTAAAATGGCTACGGTGTTAAAATATGATCAATCATAATAAACATATTGTTGGAAACTCAAGTTATTTCTTAGACGCTAACGGACCGAATCACGTAACGGAATTGGGTCTTTTTCTAGTAACAATATTGGGCCACGGGTATGGGCTTAAAGACAGTTTGAAACCTGTAACCCACACATTGTTCCAAAAGTTATGGGATGAATCTAAGTGAAAACTGATTATATTATTTTACCCATTACAACATTGTTTTAAATATAAAATAAAATAAATTCCATTTCTATGTTCTTAATAAGAGGTAAAGACTAATTAACTTGTAATTTGGAGGGAGAGAAAATGGGAAGGTTAATGGTTTCCTGTGGGTTATATCTTGTGGAGAGTGATGAACTCTAAACCATGGGTGGTCTCTCAAGCAGAGTAACACAAGCACAGGACGCACGCACGCACGCAGAGTCGTGGTCACCGATTAAAGGGTTCACACGTGAGTGTAGAGTAGGAATTTAGGATGGGCCCCACCTGTTTGATTGGTCACAAAATATAAAAGTGGTTTGACCCTACTGCGTGGTTGCTTTCTCTGTCAGTCACGAGCCACACACGTGCCAACTCAATCGCTCTCTCTCTCTCTCTCAAACTCCGTTTATAACTCCAACGCCATTAATCCACTATTCAGCTTTCATCGAACGTCTCACCCTGAACTAAATATTGTGAGTAAAAAAAAGAGATGAGATAGCGGCAAAAGCGGAGTGGTTCCGGCATTGGGTCCCTGTGTCGTAGCAGAGCCCCGCAAAACCTGTGCCTCCTAACCAAATCAAATCTTTTTTTCCTTTTTATTTCCTTCCTTCCAATCTCATTATGTCTAACCATATCCAATTATTTCTATTTAGATTCCACAAATCAATGTTCTATTCTCACACTCACCACATCCTTATCCCTTCCCTTCCCATTCTCATCAATCACTACCCAACACATTAATTCAATCACAGTAACTCCTGCCTCTTCCCTGCCTAATCATTCTCCTCCCTCACTAATCAATTTGCTTTACCTTCACGTTTTTCCACTTTATTTCAATGACATTTTTTTACATCTACACAATTCAAACTTTCTCCAATTCATTTCAACTCTTTCTTATTTTTAATCTTTTAAATCGATGTACCTTCATTTGGAAAATAGGAACCAATTTGGAAGAAAACAGAAAGTGCAGTAATTTGATGAAGTAAAAAAGGAAAAGGTGAGATGAGAGATGGTAATTAGGAATTGAAATTAGTGTAGAGTGACGTATGGTGATGATAGGGAGGGTAGTAGGGTAGGGCAGGGGTAGGGTAGGGTAGGAGAGGTATGAAAGAAAAGAACAAAGAAACATGAGCATTAGGAATAAGGAGTGTGGGTATGGGTAGAGTGTAGAGAATAGGGAGAGAGAAAGAGAGAAAGAGAAATTGGTAATGATGAAAAAAGATGGGTGATGAGAGTGGAAGGTGTTATCTGTCCTCCTCAACACCCGGCAAAACCATTTCAATTGCCGCATTCCTGTCTCCCCCTTAACTTTTTCCCATTCTCACTCCTTCTTTCCTCCCACCACAAACCACCATTGTTAAATCAAAACACCATATTCAACCATGCTCTACTACCTAACTTCACAAATCCATTCACGCCCCCTGCTTTTCCACGTCCCAAACCACTCCAAAATCAATCAAGTGCGCCATTCTAATCAAAATACCTATTTAAATACTCTTTTGCATTTTTTTCCTTGTCCTGTCTGGATCAAACGAAACTTTCATAAAAAACTTCCCTCTGTTATTATGATTTATTAGGTCTAATAAGCAACTCCGACATTGAATTGAATATGCCAGACAGAGGATTATGGAATAGTTGACTTGTACTATAAGCAGAGATCTGAAATTGTGTGTGAATCAGAGGGTTATGCTATGATTCTCCTGCAGTTATTTGTCATTATTTATGTCTGTAAAACCTTCACCATAGCCCTTGGATACCTTTCCCATGGTACTCCATATAATAATAATAATCATAACTTTCTATAACAATTAGTTTATTAAATTTCATAAACTAAGATCCAAGACAATGTGATATTCTATAAATGAACTGGGAGTATTTATGCACCCTACCCTTACCTTCAAAATTAAACACCGCATTCATTCGGAAAATATTGTGTACAAAAAGCCTTCATAGCGCATTCAGATGGTATCTTTGATCCTGACATTTTCAGCAGAACAAAATAAAGCACGTCAAAGAAAAATACAGTCATAGTGAAAAATGAGCTTTACTTTTGAATTTGCGCATGCAAACTTACCATGCATTTCAACTCTTTCTTTGTTATTCTTCTTTCTCTTTTCTTTTGCCCTACCTAATCTTATTTGCGCAAATAATTCATCACCACTTATGTCATATTTGATTTAGTACTTCTTTTACTTTTCTACTGAGTACTATATTTCCGATTAAAAATAAATGTGTTTTTCAATAAAATGTTTTTTAAAAAGCCAACCCTATCCAAATCTATTAGAGACAATTAATACTAATACGACTTTATTGACAATTTATGCTTGCATTCATATATAGTTTTATTTTTTCGCACCCTTCTTATCTTGTGTACTGCGTCTAATTAAACATTCCACGCTCACATGTTTTTTTCAACGAAAAAGACAGCACTATCATTTGATGGTTATCAAACGAGTTAATTATATTTTTTCTCTTCTTCTGTAATTTCTTAACAATTTGTAATACACAATGTTTTAAGTTAAAAAATGCATAAAAAACTTAATAAAAAGATCCATTTTGACGCTAAATTTAAATTTGTGAGAGTTCAATCAGAACCTTGTTGACTTTGGTATTAAAAGTTCATTCATAACTATTTATCTCCACCCAGTTTAATCACAGTACAAAACTGTAGTGCCATGTGTCAACGAGTTATTGATACGTTTTTGTTCAGAAAGCACACAAGGGTAAATGCGACATTTCTGAATTCCGAAGCGGAACGTTGTAGCACCTGTTAACAGCGACGAGATATTTAATTTCGTGTCTCCATATAGTGAGGGAATGGACGGTTTTGATTTCTCCGTCAGAATGCATCGCATCCGTCCAACGCAAAATCCGGACTCCATGTCATTGTTATCCAACTAACAAAACGACACAGCTTCCGCCATTTATTCTCCGTTTTGCCCCTCAGTACTATAATTGCGTTTAATCGCTTTTGTTTGGTTTTTCCGTCTTAAGACTTTCATTCATTGTGCTTCTCCACTCATATCTCCCCAAAAGCTTTTGTTTCTTTCTGCTTATGGAAGGCCCTTAAACTTTCTCTCTCTGCTTCACTTTCTCGCTTTTGCATTTACTTGCGAAAAATTTCCACAAAATCAGTATCGGTTTTTCTTCTGTCTCTGATCTACCAAAACTCGCTTCCTTAGGTGCGTACTTCTTCAAATTCTCTCCTCCTACTCCCAACTGTTCCTCTTTCTTCAAATATTTCTTCAACGATTTTCTATATCAGCACTTTCAGGTAGAATGTACTCCTTTTTTTTTTGTTTCGTTTATTTTTATGGAAAAAACTGCAGAGGAATTTGCGCGACCACGGATCTATTTAGCTTCTGCAGCTTTATATTTACTTATTTGCTTAAGAAGTTGAGGTTGTGAAGAAGTGTGAACAAGAAATAGGAAAGGAGTAGGGTGTGCTATTTTGATAAGTCTTCAGTCAATAACTAACTCTCAAGGTTGTTTGTGTCTTAATGTTGTGATTCTGTTATGATTAACTATTTTTTTATGCTTAACTCTGCAATAGTAAAACGCATGCATGCCAATTATTTATTTTTATTTTTGTTATTTCTCACTGTGATTAGTTGTTGCTTGAGTTGCTAGTTAATGGCGTGATCGTTATGATTGGACCCTTTTTCATCATGCTGAAGCGTGTTTTTCTTTTAAATGGTGTTTTGTTATTAGCATGGGGCCTTTTGTGCTGCTGGTAATTTGAAGTGAACGATGGATTTGACTTTTACTGTTTCTGTTTGTGGCAGTTTGCTTTGATTGTGTTTGGAGTGTGATGTCGCCGCCGGCGGTGGTAACGGAGGAGGACGGGCTGAGCAAGGTGTCGTCTACCTTAGCGTCTGGTTCTTCGCAGTCCTTGGATTGTTTCTCTCAGAATGGGGCTGGATTGAAAGAAAGGAATTACTTAGGGTTGTCTGATTGCTCATCAGTGGATAGCTGTGCTTCTACTGTGCCAGGCTTGGGTGATGAGAAAAAGGAGAACATGAATTTGAAGGCTACGGAGTTGAGGCTGGGCCTTCCCGGATCACAGTCACCTGAAAGGGATCCGGATCTTTTCTCTTTAAGCTCAGCAAAGATTGACGAAAAGCCACTGTTCCCTTTGGGTCCTACCAAAGACGGGATTTTCTTGTCGTCCCAGAAAACTGTTGTTTCCGGCAACAAGAGAGGTTTTGCTGATACAATGGATGCGTTTTCTCAGGTTAGAAGAGATGCTTGACGTTCTTAATATTGTGAGAAATGTTTATTTTTTGCTGTGTCTGAGATTAGCTGTCAATATCTTTCGTGCAGGGAATGACTGCAATGCTATCACCTAGGCCTTCTGGTGCTCAGCCTTCTGCAATGAAAGAAATGCCGAGCAAGTTGCAAGAACGGCCTTGTTCAGCTAATAATGGAACCGGTCATAACCATACAGGTGCTTCTATAAGTGGCAGTGCACCGGCATCCAAGTAAGTGGAATCTATCAGCTCAAGGAACCACAATTTTCACGAGATTTTTGAAGTTGGACAAAGAAATTCCTTAAATGGGATTTTCCTTGTGTTTCTAGGTATGCTAATTACATAAAATCCGTTGTGACAGGGCACAGGTTGTCGGTTGGCCTCCTATAAGATCATTTAGGAAAAACTCCATGGCCACCACATCCAACAAGAACAATGATGAAGTAGATGGAAAACCAGGTGTTGGCGCACTCTTTGTGAAGGTCAGCATGGATGGTGCTCCCTATCTTAGGAAGGTAGATCTAAGAAGTTATACAACATATCAGGAGCTATCTTCTGCACTTGAGAAGATGTTCAGCTGTTTTACCTTAGGTGAGCTTTTACAGTCTATTTACATAGCGGTAAATTGTTTTTACTAATGATTTGTTTTAAAAATTATTTGATGGTTATTTTAATTTTGTTCTGGAATGTGTCTTTGGGACTTGTTTACAATCAGGTCAGTGTGGCTCCCATGGAGCTCCAGGAAGAGAAATGTTGAGTGAGAGTAAGCTGAGGGACCTTCTGCACGGTTCAGAGTATGTCCTCACTTATGAAGATAAAGATGGAGACTGGATGCTTGTGGGGGATGTACCGTGGGAGTAAGTACATTTAAATGCTTCACAAGCTTTGTCATTTTTATTTTCTCATATATTTTCCAGTTATAGTAATTATAGTTGTTTCTTTGATTATATTGTTAGGTGATTTAGCAATTATACAACATAAAAAGGGTGTAAATGGTAAGAGTTATTAATCGGCACATATGTAATTTCTTGCCAATTGCCAAGTGTCAAACAATTTGGAAATTAACGAATTAATTGGAGATCATTTTGGTTACTAGTGGTTGAGGAGATAAAAAATTAGATCAGGAGTCCTACATCCAGGTCTATTTGTGGTGTAGATGATCAATTGCTTGTGTTTATGCCTTGAACGCTGACTCTAGTGATCAATCGCATGCTTGTTCAAATCATGCAACATCTATGCTGGCATTATTTTTTCCAGTATTTTGAAAAGACCGGAAGTCACGTTTTATTAGTAATTCCTGAATCTTGCTTACTTTACAACCATCTAGAAGGATAACCAACTTAATTTGATTCACAACAATAAAAGGTTAGGTGCAAGAATTAATTACCAAATTTTTTCTTCAGACGAATTCTTCTAATTTTAGGACATAGTATCCATTAGAGAATATTAAGGATACAAAATAGTTGTAATTTGTATGAAATAAAAGCCAAATTCCTTTAATGTGCAATTGAGGGGCATGGCAACTGAGAGTTTATGGTAAACAACTAGTTTGTGCATTAGCATATTTTAAATGCGAAATATGCTGTTTTGACAATTATGGGCTTAAATATAAAATGATGCATAGCTTGAATACAGCAACACTCATTTAACTGGCTAAAGTCCTTTTCCGAAGAAGAATGTAGTTATATTGGCATCCCCATTTTGCTTTTGTCATGTGATTGAACTTATTACTTCTCTCTACGTGTACATGGGCATCGACTCATTGGGATGTTCTCGAAACATTTTTCTTTGCAGAAATGAACGTGTAGTCTGATGTGAGTCATTTAGCATGCACCATATTGATCTACTTGTAGTCAAATTTCGCCAATGTCAAATTTCAGCTAGTTTAACAGATATAAATATAGTTAATAGAATGTAACGTACTGCTAGTCTGCTACTGAGTTGTTTGCTATAGATATGATATGAGGTTGGAAACTGAAGTTTAGCACATGGTAAGGAAGGATAGAATTGGGGATAACGAAGAGATTGCTTGCTTCTTAACAGAATGCCTAAGTGGCAGTGGCTAATGAGTGTGACGGGAGAGTAGGGGTTTGTAATGGTTAATTCAGGGTATGGGGGCCTTTGGGAAGGGATGAAGCATATGTATACTTCTTGTTTAGTCTGCAGGGATTTATTTTTATCTTTTCTAGCACCGTTTCTATTATTTTCCCATTTTTCATGTATGATATAGATTTGTACAATAGTATCAATCTAAAGAATTTGATTATGGCTTGGGTTTTTTCTGCTGAATATGATTTTTACGGTTAATTCCACTAAATAACCTGCTGGTGTGTTAATTTTCTTGTCTGTGTAGACATCAGGTCTTGGTGCAAATTCGTCAGTGTTTGTACCAAGAAATTAACTGACTAATGGAATAAGATTTTTGCTTTTCCCAACTGGTTTACATCCCTTTTCCACTCAACTGCATTTCTACATTTGTTGCAGAATGTTCATTGATACTTGCAAAAGGCTGAAAATTATGAAGGGTTCTGATGCCATTGGCTTAGGTATGTATTCTCATCAATGATTCATTTTACCGTCACTCACTATACCCAGTGTGGAATTGTGACCTACTTAATTTGAGACAGACATCATGCCTGTGAACTATACCTGCTGCAGATTATGATCCTAATATGTTCTTTATGAGGTCACTTGAATCTAGACAAACATCAATATATGCTATTTCCTGGAATATTTGAATCATTTATATATCCAAAATTTCGTGTGGTTGTCACTGTAAAATTTGGTCTTTGATCAATTAACTGTTAATGTAAATGCTGCAAGTCAATATATATTGCATATTTGGGTGCAGTTTTAAAAGGAATTTTTATCTGCAACTTTACCACAAAAACAATTACATTTTAGTAATTGGATCATTTCTGTTGTCACGGGATTGTTTAAAGGACCTTTTGTTTAAGACTATCATAACCTTGATGTTCCACAGCATGATCTATCTCGTCAGCTAATGTCAATTTAAATATTAATCACAGTAATAATACTGTTTACCTTATAACTCCAAATTCATATGCCTCGGTTTGCTTAAGTGGAGTTTTTCTGCCTCAGCTCCCAGGGCCATGGAAAAGTCCAAAAGCAGGACTTAGTGTATCCGGGACTGCCTTTTGTCTCATCAAAGCTTTATTGCTGGATCCGGAGTGGGGAAAAAAGGAAGATGACTAAATTCCCTGAGATTGGTGGTTTAACGCCCTTCAGCTGTTGTTTTTATGTTTTCGAGTCCCGTAAGAATTTTTCTTGGTCTTGTGTTAATTTGTTACCACTATAATATCATATGAAGCTACTTGGAAGATTAGTATTTGTGGAGTCTGTAATCAATATAGGAATCTGTTTGTTTGGATGAATCGAATATCTGTTACAGCCATCATACGGTTCTAACACTATATTTGTGATTTGTGTCTCACTCGCCTATTTTTTTCCTTCATTTTCTTCACTAGCATTCATTCGTGTATACTATTTCCATGTGAAAATGGGTATGGGTAGCTATTAAAATCTGGTCTGATGTTAGCAGTGACACACCTTATTGGCTTTTGTAATATTATTGTTATTCATGATGTTACACACGGACCAAAAAATTCAATACTCTGATTGTCAGTGCAATCCATTATGTTTTCAATAATGGCGAATCAGAATTTTAATCTCCAATCAGAAAATAAAATCTACGAAATTGAGAAAAAATAAATAAAAGCGTATATTTTTTAAAATGTTGATTATCGTGCAAAACGGATGTTATGTTAAGATTCATGTTAACCACAGATTTTAAGATCGCAAATAAAACGCAAATTTGAGTTTTACCTACGGGGATAAAATTGCATGAAGCATGATCATTTAATTACTTTATCTCTGTCTATGGCCACCAGGAACATAATTATGCTTCTCAATTGTTTACTTTATCCTCTTGCCGAACTATTATTTTTTTTTCAGTTTATTCAAATTACTAGTTTCTTCTAATTTGTCTTCTCTTGTATTATTCATTTTTCTCGTAGTTATGTGATCTTTCTTGCCTGCGTTAACAAGGTTCCTGTATGAACATAATGTATTCCAGTCTAAATTCCAATCTAACGTTACCTTAAAAGTTGTTGCTCTAGAATTTAGCTGATCTGGGCTTCTATTGATACTCTGCTTAAGGAGCTGTGCTGTGGAGTGAAGTTTGATGGTCCATAATCCTACTGAGTGTTTTAAGTGAAAACAGTAAACGAAGACAGAAGAGAGCGAAACAACTACACATTTTCATCTTGAAACCAGAATCTCATCAATGCTTTGGTCAATTGCTTAATCGAATTCGTTGAATTGAAAAATCCGAACTTGGTATTGGTAGTAGGTGGCATAATTTCCATTCTTTACCTGTGAGGATGTCAGGGTCAGAGTAACGTTGATCCACGTTGATACACAATTTGTTGTCGTGCTAGTAACTCCCTAATTCTTCAAACTTCTTTCTCCTTTGCGCATACGCTCGTTCGGTCGGCGGGATACCTGCGATTGCACTCCGACACTCAAGTCAGTGCTAGTGATTAGTTTAGTCTCTTAGGATATCCAAAACATACATTTTCTCCCTTTCAGAAGTCCCTTATATAGGTTGACTTGGGTCTTTCCCTACGTGGACTGGATAGTTGGTTGTCAAGACATGTGTCGTGACTAGTAGTCTCCAAGTCGTGCATAGTGGTTTTCCGATATTACATGAACGTGTTTCAACGTGTCTTTGACTTGTTCAATGCTAAGTAGTAACTGCCTTTGCCACGTATTTATCATATGATATTATTCCTTACCTATTAATACCTTCGGTCGTCCGGTGCCTGTCCGGTACACATAATCCTGAAATATTATTTTTTATACAATAAAATGAATTTCTATGTAATGTTCAAAATTCTGTATTTACCTGAGATATTTTTGAGAAATATGGTCAAACATGTTCATGTAATAATTGTGCTTCTTTTTTTATTAAGGTATGATTCTAACCAAATGCTATTAACCCACAAATCTTTCATTGTTTTGTTTTAAAGATGATTATAGCAATAGAAGCAACAGTCTAAGAGATGGTGTGCACTACCCACCTTTTGGCTGGTTTTTGCATCTTATTGGAAGATATACGTACATACATATGGAAGTTCGTTTTGTCGGTTCTATTGACTTCTGATTAGTAGTGTTGAACTTTATGGTTGTCAATACTGACCAGATTTTATGATTTATTAGTTTAAGCATTGTTAGTAATGCGTGATGGATTTGAAATATTCCCAGGGTTAGTGCATGAACAATTATTGACCAAAAGCATTAAATAATTAATAGAAGTACACTTATGGTAGTTTGTCATTTCTTCCAGATTCTATGGATTATAATGTTCATTTGAATTTAATCATGCTCTGTTAAATGGCATATGCTAACATGATGGCGTTTCCTCTGAAGGAAACACAACATTTTGTGTGATAAAGCTTTTTATCTTAGTGCGCATAGCCTGTTAGAGGTAGCTAGAATCGTGAAGGAAATGGTAGATAGATATACTGTGGAAGCAGGGAATTTATATTTCTGCTAATGCATAAAAGGATCATTTTTACCAAACGTTTCTTTGGGGGCTATTTTCCCAGTATTTTGATCACATCCATATATATTTTAGTCCATTCAGGTATAAAAGTTTAGAGGTTGAACACTTGTCTTCCTCAACCAAATATTCACTGTATGTCAAACCGTCTAACTTTCTGGTTTGAGTTTTTTTTTTCCTTTTAATGGATGATTTCTAGATGTAAGAAGTTTTAAAACTTCTGTCACGTTGCTGTCACTGTGTTGGTTAAAACTAGATACCCCTTTTCACTCATCTTGATTTTTGTTGTTTTGGGACAGTGGTGAAGGGAGAGTTTGGAGTAGCGTCTAAGAGAGAGATATGATACTCCAAGACCAGAATCTCAAAAGGAAATTAGTAGTGTTGGAAGGATTAATTGTAATCATTACCTAACCAGTGGAGAAAAGCTGTAGTGGCGAGGTTGTTTGGAATATTTATTGATTTATTTAAGTTGGATGTCACTTGTTTGGAATATTCTTAACCTTATGTGATATAAAGTTACACTTGTAAGTTTCTTGATATCATTATTTAACCTTGTTTTAATATAGTCCCAGCATGTTACCCCTTCAAATCTGTCACAGTGTTTGGATTAGTTTCAAGATAAGATAGCATTATTTATTTTTTATGATGAAGACAAAGCAATACATAGTTGCTTCTTTTGTTTCAGGATATCACCTTCTTTGTGGAGTATAATTCATTTTTGTGTGTTATCTAAATGCACTATAATCCCGGTTTAGATAGTTTATATCAGATTTTAGGTTTAAATTTTATTGTATTCACTGTACATATCTATATATATATAGAAAAAGCTAGCAAGACACTTGTTCATTAGGTGAAAAAAAGAATCTTAAAAGAAAAAGTAATCACCCAAATGCACATGATCGTGTTCAAGATTAATTGTAAGTTCAGATTTCCTTCCTTGCCGGTGACAAGGGCAAGTAACCACCAGTTTGATTAACCTAGCTGTGATAAATAAGCAAGAATTGTAGAGCCAAACTTTAGTTTGTGGATAGTGACAAATGCTCCAAGGTTCATAGTGCCATAGTTATCAAGTTTGCAACTTCATAGCTGAAAAAAAGTAGACAAAAAAAACTATTGAAGTCCCATTGCAGTAGCAGTGATTATTTGAATATTATGAGTGAAAAAAGAAAAAAGGAAAAGGAAGTTTGAAGATGGTTGAGAGCCATAGAAAGTGAGTAATTCTGTGGTAGTAATAAATGTTCATATTCGTATCTTGATTTGATTAATAGGGTGGACTTAATGACACAAGATAGTAGTTACTTTCATTTATTCAAAAAGCACCATGATTTAATAACAGCACTATAGTGCCTGTGTGGAAAGAGATAGATACTATGGTTTTTGAAGAAAAAAAAAAGTAATTTTAACAACAAGATCCTCATATAAATTATTGCAAGGAATAATATAATGCTAGTTGACACTGATAAAAGCTTAAATTTCAAGTATCATAGAATACAAATTCATAACCTCCCCCACCATCCTAAGTTCATTTGGAAAACGACTGCGGTGATCTTCTTGGTGGGAAAATAAAATAATATTAATTATTAGTTCAAAATTTGTAACTTAACTAAACTAAAATAGAAGATTTAGCAAAATTAAATTTTGAACTAGTCTATAGATGCAAAATGGTTATATATATAGTTTTAGGTTTTTTAGTTAATTTTGATTCTTTTATATTTTTTAAGAAATCAAACATTTTAGTAAAAACAATGTAATAATCAAGGATGAAAATAGAAAAGGAGAAAAACTGGGGTTGTGTAAATTGGCAAGTGCGGCACTATTCGAGATATTATGTAGACTTATAAACCGAAATCTTAAGAAAAGAGTTTATATAATTTTGGGTTTTTTTATAATTTTAAAAAAGTCGTGCCAACTTGACACGATTTCAGGTTGACGTGGCAGAAATCGTGTCAAGTTGACACGATTTCAGGCTGACGTGACAAAATCGTGCCAACTTGATTCGATTTCTACATATGAATTCGTGTCAAGTTGATACGACTTGCTCTAAATTTATAATTTGTTTGACAACGACCCCATTTTGGTAAAAAAAAAAAAAAAATTCAATAATTTTTC
>Ga0123341_1002569_pt1 | contig 15024 bp, 7 predicted proteins | sample Turbeapinknodule_FD_89959 | JGI IMG/M metagenome (GOLD analysis project Ga0123341, IMG submission 89959) | Root nodule microbial communities of legume samples collected from Mexico - Turtle bean Mexico pink nodule | ecosystem: Host-associated > Plants > Roots > Nodule | place: Mexico: Nepantla... | reverse complement strand
TTACAAATGTCTTCCGAGGATCGATATTGTCTTACCAAAATCGGTATCGTGTCTATGGCTCAGACAACGAATATTTAGATAATTAAATTTCCAAGAAAATATGACAGTACGGTTAACAGGAATGAACAGTGAAAAAGTAATTCCCACCTTCTAGCAAGACCTCTAAAAACAGATACCAAATAACTGGAATGCTAAAAAGAGTACACCAGCCAGAATTTGAATCATGAAACTATAACAAGCATGCCATTTTCATATCGGTGTTTCAGACAATGGCAGAAAGCCTCGTTTCAAAAAATCATCACATCATGTGCTGTAATCATTAAAACAAAATATTAACATCTGCACAAAGATGGGAGCTATCATGATTCACGGGCTAAAAAAATTACCATCTAACTGCCACCAAAAACGTCAGGAAAATTGGCCACCTATGGGAAACTATTCAGTGGCCTTAACTACGCCGCTTCTGTACAATATTATGGACAAAAAGTCTAATCTACTCATTGGTTTCCACAGGGCCGGGTGTTGAGGTCTGGTCAGCCGGTGTAGCCGCTTCGTCTCGCGGTGGCATTGCAGTCTGGTCCCCCCTTGGGGTTGCAGTTTGCTCCGCCCTATTACGGGGTTTCCGAAAATATTTGCCGAAGAAGGATTCGGCAAGTTCTGGATACTTCTTTCTTATCCAGTTGTCCAAGCATTTCCGGTAGGAAAAATCTTCTCTTCGACCATCTTTCAAAACAACATAGAAGCATCTGCTATCCTGAAAACTGCTGTGTTTGTTAACCTGTTGCAAGAAATCCTCCCCACATTTAGACACAAGAATAGATAAAGGTAGACAAGAATAATTTGAAGTTTCAACTTCCATCGCAACCAGTAATCCAAGAATGGATACATAGATCACGTATTGCATGTATGAAAACTGATACATACGCAAGGAAATAGAGAAACCAAATTACCATCTTTCAGTACCAGAACCCAGGAAGTTTTGGAAAGTAACTAACTTATCTAAGTTGATATTGATCATAATCTTATAAACGTGAATGAAAGATTCAATGTAAACAGAGTTAGATGATACCATGACATAGTCAATTCCAGCACCCATTTTGGTGTCTTTATCTGGGTGGTGCTCGAAGACATTCTCAAGTACGAAAAGTTGATCATCAGCAGCCAGTGGGTCCCCATCGTTGTACCTTCAAGAGGAATTTATTAATAAAAATCAATGCTCCAGCGTATGATACAAAACCCATAACGGAGGGAAAACATCAGGAAAGCACCCAAGGGTAGGGTAGAGAGTACAGCTAACACTAGTTTAATAAGGAGCAAAAAACAAAGTAATAATAATGGTGTCTTGTTCATACCAAAAATAACTACCAGAAAATTTGTGATGGAAGGATAAAAACGGTAGAGCAGATGCAAAGGTTCAAATTGCAACTTGCAATTCAGTGTAGGGAGGGGTTGTATTATTACAGGAAAGGCAGATAATATCATTATATTGGGGAGTTAGTATTTACTGCAACAAGTAACTTACCCCTGTTGTTGCATGATTCGTCTGATAGACTGCATAATAGGTTCGATCTCCTTCAGCACATCCTGTTCCTCAGAAGAGTATAAGTCCAATCTCTGTCCGGGTGTTCTAGGTGGGCGATTCCTATTTTTCCAGTCACCACTATTTGAGCCCCGACCTTGTGAACCTTCAAAGCGATTTTTCTTAAAAGATTCTCTGCCTTGCTTACCCCACTGAAAACCTTTCTCACTGTCTGAATTAGCTGAAGCAATATGTGATTCCCATCCCCGAGAACTTGAATTTTGATTTGACTGATTATGGGAATCCCATGATTGACTTCCAGAGGAGTTGGGTTTTCCCCAAGAGGCATTGCCAACTTTTGATTCAGATTTCAAATTACCTGAGTTCCAAGAATCCTCTTGGAGCTTTTCCGACCCACCGTCTGCTGTTTCAACTTTATTTCTTGCCCACTCATCTACTTCAGTTTTTGTCAAACCTGTTTTGTTTGCACCCCAAGCACCTGACCCAGAATTGTCTTTCTGGGTAACATCATCTTTCAACTTACCTGAGCCCCAAGAATCTTCCTGAACAGTTTCACATCCACCAGCTGGTATTTCCGATTTATTCCTTCCCCAGCCAGCCCATTCATTAGATGTTGTGTTAGTTTGATCTTTTCTACTTCCACCCCAAGAACCAGACACAGAGGTGTCTACTTGGGTAACATCTTTCCTCGTACCAGAGCCCCAAGAATCCTGCACATTTTCAGATCCACCAGCTGGTATTTCAGACTTATTCTTCCCCCGGCCAGACCATTCATTAGATTTTGATTTTGTCTGACCTGTGCTGTTTGCACCCCAGGCACCAGACCCAGAATTATCATTTTGGGTAACATCATCTTTCAATTTACCTGAGCCCCAAGAATCTTCTTGTACATTTTCAGAACCACCAGCAGGTATTTCCAATTTATTCCTTCCCCAGCCAGACCATTCATTAGATTTTGTCTTTGTCTGATCTCTTCTGTTTCCACCCCAAGCACCAGACCCAGAATTGTCTTTTTCAGTTACATCATCTCCCAATTTACCTGAGCCCCAAGAATCTTCTTGCACATTTTCAGATGCACCAGCTGGTATTTCGGCTTTATTGCTTCCCCGGCCAGACCATTCATTAGATTTTGCTTTTGTCTGATCTCTTCTATTTCCACCCCAACCAGATGCAGAGTTGTCTACTTGGGTAACACCATCTTTCCACTTATCAGATCCCCAAGAACCCTGCACATTTTCAGATCCACCAGCTGGTATTTCAGACTTATTCTTTCCCCAGCCAGACCATTCATTAGATTGTGTTTTTGTCTGATCTACGTTTGCACCCCAAGCACCAGATGCCACATTGCCTTCTTGGGTAACATCTTTCCTCCCACCAGAGCCCCAAGAGTCTTGCATATTTTCAGATCCACCAGCTAATATTTCAGAATTATTGTTTCCCCAGCTAGACCATTCATTAGATTTTGTTTTTGCCTGATCTGTTTTGTTTGCACCCCAAGCACCAGACCCAAAATTATCTTTTTGGGTAACATCTTTGGTTTTACCCGAGCCCCATGAACCTTCAACCTTCTCAGATCCACCAGCTTGAATTTCAGACTTTTTACTTCCCCAGGCAGACCATTCATTAGATTTAGTATTTGTATGACCAGTTGTATTTGTATTCCAAGCACTAGACTTAGAAGAGTCTTCTTGTGTGACAGTTTTCCCCCAAGAACTCTCCTGGGCACGGTCGGATCTTCCTTCATTTGTTTCAGCTTTGTTACTTACCCAACCAGACCAACCATTGCTTTTTGATTCGGTCTGACTTGAATTTACATCCCAACCATTGGATGTTGAATTATTTAGTACCTCAGGATTCTCTTCAAAGACAGCCTCAAAACCAGAGTTACGTGGTGGGGACATTTCCAAATCCAAATTTTCTTCTTCCAGAAAATCATCAATATCTTCACCCAAACAAGCATCAGTTTCTTCTTCCCTGTCAGTGCGGCCTTTAACCATGTGAAGAAAACTGTAAACATCCATCCCTTCAATTTCACTTGATCGTATCTGCAAAAAAACAAATGTCAATATTCATAAAATGCTTGTCCAGAACTCCAATTATTAAAAACAAACTTAAGAGAAAAGAAACTTGCATTTATTATTCTGAGATTTGTACAAGTTATAAGCTTCTGTTTAAAGCAACTATATATAAATTACAGAAGCTCATCTAACTTTATTGGATCAGTTATAACAACCTGACAGTGACAGCTGAAACAAACTACTCTAAGAGACTGCAATACATAATTATGGTTGTAACTAACTAACCAACTAATTGATAAAAGGAGTTATACACTCACAAATATTAAATCTGAGTATGATCAGAATACCTTATTTGCATCCCAAACAATATCAAATTTTGATCCTGTGCCAACAGCCACAGGTTTACCCCAGGAACAGGATGCAACAATGCTTGACAGAGAGTCAGTATGACATTTCTCAGCAGCTCGCTCAAAACACTTTTTAGGTGTCTGCATAGTAATATTCACAAGTAAGAATAATAATAACCTGATATATCTCCTGATTACAACAATTAACAAGGTAGCAGCTTACAAAGAGTGTTGCATCTGTGAATGGTACTTGAATATTTAGTTGTCGAGACAGGGCTTTATATCCACCTGTATTAAACCCAACCATGTTCCCGCCACATGTCATACTACTAGCTAACAAAATTAGATGCTCTCTAAGAACACCTTTTGCCACCATTTTCACAGATGCTGCAACACGCTGCAGGAAGGAATAGATTGATAAGATGGGTAAAAAAGATTAACTAATGGGGGCCACTAAACATTAGATAATGATAAAATCTTTCATCAAACAAGTTCACAATAAAACACCCTAAAGATATGAACATCAGACTCCAATACATACAGAAGGGCAAAAATTGCATATCACCAAAAAATCTAATAATGTAGTTTGATTTCCAACTGATTGTTTTCCTAATACTATAATTAAATAAGATAGAAATAAATTCAGTTTGCTCTGTGAATTGGGTCTTTAGTTTAAGGTGCAGCCCATTTGATGCCGTCAGCTAGCTCAGACATCTATATGTAGATGATCCCATTCATTACAATAGATTTATCATTTATAACTTTTATTTTCTGGATATAGGCTTTTAGTTACTAAAGAAAAATTCTACTGAATCTGATATAGGATTTCAGTGCTAAAGCAACATTTCTAGGCACCAAATTCTCAAACTAAAAAAAATATCTCTTCTGAGTGTGTTCACATCTGAACTGACCAAAGAAAATACCTCAAGATTTGGACACCAAAGAGATAGTGCCAAAAGGAACACTGCCAAAAGTCTAAGAAATTAGAAACGTTGTGAATCACACAACACCCACCCTGCCCCACAAAAATACCTAGAGAGTGTAACAAAAAGTGAGGAAATATCCTCAAGACAATCATAGAGAAAATAATTAAACATAATTCAATACAACTCACCTGAATCGCTTGATCAAAAGTGCATGATATCCCCAATAATTCTTGAGTTTGCTTAATAGCATAAGGGATTGAACGCCTGGTATCAATCAAATGAAGAACAGGAAGGCAGGAATCAAGTACAATCCTCCAAGCATCACCACTCTGTTTGACTACTTCCTTCTCAAGAATAATATCCAGTGCCAGTTCACCAGTGGAAGATTTATAAGGGTTTCGGACCCATGTGTTTGTATCCGGAGTAACCCAAATTATACTTGCAGAGCTAATGCGTGGATCTCCTATTTATTAGTAAAAGGTAAGTCAGAAACATTACTAAGATAGAAATATGTGATCCAAGTAATATATGCAGTCAAAATTATGAATGCAACACAACATACGACAGACCACAGATAAAAATTGACGGCCAACATATTTAAACAAGAAATAAACATTTGAGAGAAAATCACATCTGAAAAAATTTAGTCTTTAGATTGTGAAACATTAGCATGTGGAAAGGATAGATATGGCCAATGAATTTGAATGCAGGGCAAGTCCTCTACAAATTAATTTGTCCTTTCTGCAAAAGCCAATGGGGATATGAGAGAAACTAGCCTGTAGTAATTTTAGTGCTTGAAGATAATGGTTAAGAACTTACAAAAGCTATCTTCCAAGAACACCACTATGGTTTCATGATTCAAGGAAATTGTCTAGTGCATAAGTTACTTATTTGAAATGGGCCAATGGATATAAAACTTTGGTGTTTGATATTCTGTTTCATGAACAACAATATTAATGTATTGAACCTTGGAGTCTTCATGAAGTTGTGGATTTGAATTGTACAGAATTTAGTATTGTATCAATAATTTACCAAATAACTAGAATAAGACTACAGGACCATTAAGTTAGCGAATTGTGGCACATTTTATCCTATTTCTAGGTATCCTTTTTTCTTTTCCACCCTCCCTACAAAACCCTAGATTTAATGATCAAAGAAATGATTGTAAGGAAAATACCTTGGATTATTGTTTCTAACAGAACAGGACAGATTTTTTCAGATAGGATCTTTACAGTGTAATCAAATTCATTATTACGATCCTCAACCCAAACGAATGTTAAACACGGAGCAGCAGGATGTGAAGAGGAGCAAGACTCACTGCCAAGATGGAACACAGATCAGAAAGCGAAATAGATTAACAAATAAACTTCAACAGTCAGAAAACAAAGTACTTGATTGCAATGATGTATAAAGGAAGTGACATAAAAAAGCTTCTATCTTCCTTTTTTCGGTTCTTTATTTAGATCACCAACCTTGTTGAAATGTGCATGAGAAAAATATAACACTATCGAATGTATATTCAAAATTAAGGAAATTTTCAACATTCCGAAATGGACTTTAATAAAAACCTATAAAGAAAAGAAGAAACATGTAAGATACCATCAAGGTAGAAATTTATTGACTGTTCCCTCTTTTGGAAGTAGTACTTAACTGTAAAAAAACATTGATTGCTACAACCTCAGGGAATTTAAAAGCCCTGTCACTCCACAACACTCCATAACACCCATTTTAAATCAAATCCTCCATATTGATTTCCTCATCAAACCTCGGTAACTAGACTAGACAAGAATTTGGCCTCACTAATACCACCCCTCTTTATTAATTTTGGGTCTAACAGGTTATTAAAATGAGAATAATATATTAAAAAAATACAAAAGCACCACAGCATTTCACATCAATATATTTTCAAGATACCATTTATACCACATTTTAAAGGAGAATGTAATTCTGTTCTTTTGAAAGAAAATAAAAGTGAACCTCGAGCTACCACTCATATTGCAAGCAACAGATTACTTCTGGAAAGGATAAATATTTAAAATTGGAAGACCGAATATCAAATGCAAAAGGAAAGAACTGAGGATAAACCTATACGATAATTCAGTCCTCTTCAAAAATTGATTAGCTTTCTTTCTTGGACTAAAGGATTTTAGTCTTTCCAAGCATTTCTGAAAAACGTGGGCCATGCTGATCTTCAGCTCCTCTAACATCATCTGTTCAAAAGGATATCGTTAGTTATTTAAAACATAATAAAACAACAATAGTAATTATCATTACCAATATATGATTAACTCAACTTACAAAGTATTCTTGTATGATTAAAACTCCAGAGGCATGAAAAAATGTTCAATCACATTTATTTATTAAGTTTTGTTAAAATTACAGGAGGGTATAGGGAGAGGATAGAGTCAAGAACAGACAGAAAGTAGAATATGATGTGATTTGTTACAGTACAATGATGATGTGTTCATTAACCCTAAAGCACAAGCCTTGCATTGCATATACTAATCACAATCCTGACCAAGGAATAAATCATATATTTGGATGGAAAGTAAGCAGATAATTCTAAGAGATAATTTGTGATGAACAAAAGTGTTATAAGATACAATATATATATATATATATATATATATATAATTGGATACTCTAGAGAGTTCGAAGACACTCTAAGATATGATCAATACTTATTGGACATTTTCATATATTCTGACAAGTTTCATATGTTAAAGGGAACATTTTTGGCATTTTTGTCATGAAAGTAGGTAGTAATGTGTAACTATAATCAAATTGAATGGAAAGGAAATAGAATAACCTCGTCCAGATAAATATGACCAACAAGTCCAGCATCAGTTTCAGAATTTCCCTTTTGAATTCGCTGTTCTTGATATCTGCATACAGGAAACAAGACCCCAAAAAGTTAAACTAAAATATTTTTTTCAATAATATAAAATAGGCTTAAATAAGTTTTTAGTCTCAGTAAAATTGTGAGTTTTTCTTTTGGTCCCTATAAAAAAATTTCTGTTCTTCATCCATATAAAATTTGAAAGAATTAGTCCATACAAATGTGTGAATTTTGGCTTTAGTTCCTGTAAAATACTTTTCTTTGATGTTCATCCCTCAAAAATTTAAAACCACAATTATTAGTACTTAATATTCATTTTAGATAAATAATTTATTTTATGGATCTTAAGAGTTTTTTTGAGATGCCAAATGCTCACATTACTTGAGATAAATAAAAGTGACAATATACTTTTAGGGCTCGAAAACACCTCTTATGATCTCATATTTATAGAATTCTGATACAATGAGTAGAGGGAAGGGCAAAGATCAACTAGAGACAATGATTCAGCTCATAGGTACAACATATAGCAGTTTTCTTATACAACTACTTACAACCTATACTAAATACCTACTTTACACTCCCCCTCCAGCTGGAGCATACAAATTATATGTACCAAGATTAGAACAAATAAATTCAATCAAAGAAGACTGAGAGGTTCTAATACCAACTTAAGATAAATAAAAGAGACAATATATTTTGAGGGCTTGAAAACACCTCCCTTATGATCTCATATTTATAGAATTCTGATACAATGAGTAGAGGGAAGAGCAAAACATCAAGAGTCAGAACTAAAGACCAAGATACAGCTCATAGGTACAGCATATAGCAGTTTTCCAATACAACTCCTTACTACCTATATTAAATACCTATTCTAACAATATCATATCATAATATATGCATCACTCAGAAGGTCACATGAGCTTTTGTTCAACACAATTAACTAGTGTCATAAAATACTAGGGATCAAAACTATTGATTTTCAATTTTAGAGAGACCAAAAACAAAGAAAAATTTTACAGGGACCGAAATCAAAACTCACTCATTTTGGAAGGAAAAATAATATATTTAAGCCTATAAAATATCACAACTTAGCCAAATAACACAAAGACTACGATTTACCCCAAACAAAATCAGTACAAGATTAACAGTAGATAAATACAAACTGTATACTTGATACTATTTAACCAAAGCATGTGTAGACTAAGATTAAAAGGTGCAGTATTAAAAGAGAAACTTACTCAATAACAAACTCCACTGCTGCATCCTTAAGATTGACTTTTCTCAATTGATCTTTAACTTTATATGCCGCATTTTCCCGGCAATAATTCCCTCCACAATCACAGTCATTCAAGTACAAAATAACACGCCGATCAACAGGTTCATTCCTAAAATTGACCTTGCATAGTAATATTTCCTGCAGATAAAATGGGTCAATAAAAAGTTCAGGGAAAATCATTTATTGAGATATTAAAACTTAAAAGCATATTTCCTTCATTCACTACAAGGAAATGTTTACCTTCATCAACTCCCATGAGGAATTGCTATTGGGACTAGCATCAAGGACAGCCTTGTAAGCAGGATTTGACATAGCAGTTGCAGCTAAGACACCTACAGGCTCACCAGCAGGGAATAGGTGCTCAGTTTTTTCTAATCCATATTCAAACTGGATAATGGAATTACTGCAAATATTTCTGACAGTTCCATCATAACAGATAACAACATCTCGCAGAATGGCCATCAAATTCTTGAAGAGTGTTCCTGGTTCAGATAATCCCCTTGAAGAACGCACCATTACTTCCCTTGTTGAAATTGAATGCACCATCTCTTCATATGGATCCAAACCATTAAAAAAAGACCCTTTGAGCAATCCATACTCAGCAGAGGGATAACCATCCCCGTCATAACAACACTTCACATGAAAATGAGATGCTACATCTTCTACCAATCCTTTTGAATAGAATCTTCCCCTGTCAAATAGTTGCTGCCCTAAGAAACCAATCTGCTGAACAACCTTATCAATTGCAGATTTACTCTTTGAATCAATTAAATCTCCTAGTTTGGTTGACTTTAGAGCAAAATTAATAACAGGATGCTCAATATCACGAATAAGCTTCTCCAATTGTTGCGCCACCAGCTCGTTGTAAATGGACCTCAGCTGATGCAACAGAGAAGACACTTTTCCTATGCTTCTGCTTATAATTCTTTTGGTTGCCCTAGATATTGAAAAATCTTGCAGGCTAACACTAAACCCATCAGCAAATATACTTTCCGTCAAAAAAGGCTGCAATACATCAAAGAACTTTAGTGCCTCCTTCGGACCCTTACTAAAGAAAATTGAGGCTGCTATTTCATTTATTGTTGCAGGCAAAACGTCCCTATTGAAATCAAATTCTAAGATTTCACTCTGCCTAATCAAATACCGTCCCCCAGAGCAATCAAAACACAAAGGTAGAGCACACTGTAACATTTGGATGGAAGTCCAATAAGAATCACCAGAACTGGCCTTGATCAAACCAGGTCGACCCAAAGGTAAAAGAAACATCGCCAATTGATTAGCTGCCGCTCTATCAAAAAAACATCTCTTCACCAACATCTTCAGTGACAACAACGAATCTGTGCTTAACTGTAGATTCAAATTACCACTGTGAGAACTGAGCAGTTGATTCTCCACAGAAAATAGCTCCACAACTTCTGCTTTGGCAGCAAGTGACTGTGGATAAAACAGATGGACACAGTCACCATCAAAATCAGCTCCAAGTGGTCCACAAATTAAAGGATTTATTTTCACAGTGTGGTCGTCATGGATATAAACAAAAAGTGCCTGTAAAGAGTGTTTGTGTGTTGTAGGGGGTCTATTAATGAAGACGATATCCCCATCCATAATCCTCCGATGCACTATCTGACCAGGCTTCAGATATATGTGACCCTTTGAGCCCTCTCTAAGCGAAAAAGTTGATACACCTTCCTTGTAGGTCAGGCACAGATTTTCATCAACTAATTTCTGCAAATAACTTATGTTATGGATGTTAACTCTCTCCTCAAATGTTATTCGTTGGGCAACTTCAACCGGAATTCCTACTTCATTTATTCTTTTATAACAATCTCCGGTTATCACATTCCGGGAGGAAAAACCTGAACCTTTTCTTATAAATAAAGTCCGCATTTTCTCTAGCCATGCTTTAGTTGATGATGCATTAAGCTCTTTATTGACCCCAAAACGTGTTTCTGTATCACGTGCTGCCTTAGAAGTGCCCCTAATTTGAAAATACTGCTCAACCACTGACTGCAGATCATTTGCTTCCACATGATGAGACTCAAAATTTGGTTCTCCAGATCTAGAACTTTTAATGATTTCAACCTTCCTGAGCAATTTTCTGAGAATTGTCATGGAAGGATCCTACAAAGCAACAAAAGCATCACTTACAAATGCACTATACTAAAGACAAAATCGAACTCAAAAACCAAGATATGAATACTCAGGTTAGAAAACAAAGCAAGATCCAAAAATATGTGCAATTTAATTCATAATAAACTCTGAATGGACTTTAGTAACTATACATGTAATCATGGTTCAGAATTTTAGCGTAGAGCAATTATCAAGTGTGGTTTAAAATCCTAAAGCAGTTTATCTGCTCTGGCAAATTATGATAACAAATTTAACTATTACAGAAAATAGAATTGAGCACACTAAATCACATAACTAGAGAGACGTCTACTGACACAAAAATATGTTCATTTTCTCACCGAAGACATGACACTGATACCGTCTGAAACTTCTGGCACAGACAAGCAATTAGGTGGCACCGGAAGATGCTTGAAAACATATCCATCTTGAGGAAAATACCCTTTTCCAGCAAGCCTTTTTTTGGTTTCTATTGGAATTCTCTTAATAATTTCCATTGCCTGAAACATTTTAAAATCAAAATGTTAACCAAAAGGCAAATAACCAATTTCAGTAGAAAGAGCTAATGAATTAAAATATTTAAAGAAAAAATAGCACACACCAATTAGCCCAGAACCCTCAATTATAGACCATTGTAAAAGCAAATCAAAAACATTTTTGGAGGCAAATTCAAACATTTAGAATATGCAAATACCAAATTTTGTGGTGTAAAGAAGAAAATCCTTTAATATCAAAATATGATCTTTGAGGCAATGGATAATGCCAAATCCAACAATTTCTCACTTTTGGAGGATGACTATTTCTATACCGCTGCATGATATTTTAAAGACAAATCATCACGTACCAAAACATTGAGAGAAAACATACAAAGGCCTCATACAATGAGGAAGTACATAAAATAGGTGCATTGAAAAACAAATCATTGATTGACAAGTGTCAACATATCTGCAAACAAGTAAAAGAAGCCATTTGAACAGTAAAGTAACAAAAGTAGAAACCAACCTCGCAAGGAAGTAAGGCTCGAGTGTGATCACCCTCGTAGCGATAGCCATATTTTTCTAAAAAACCCCAAAAATCAGGATGCATCTTGGATTTGGATACCTTGAGTGCCAGATAACAAGCCCCGTCACTTGTTTTAACCTCCCTTATAGAAATTTGAGCAGCATTAATCTCCTAAAGGTTAAAAATAAATACCATGAACCTTGGAAATGAATTTTTACAAAGACAGCAGATTCCAATCCACAACAAATTAGCAACAATAGTAAAACCAAATTTAGCCAAATCGGATAAGAAACAACTAATTGAAGCATTAATTGTGAGCTAAGATGATTACACAGCAAACCAAATCAGAGCATAATGCACATATATGTAAACCATGGAAAAGAGCGGGGAAAATGAAAAACAAAACAATGCACATCAGAAATCAAAAAGAAAAAGAATCCAGTCTCCTTAAACGTTCTTCAGATGAGAACATAGAGTTAGCAAAACATGTGAGGTTCCACAAGTATCAGGAGGAGTTCATGACAAAAATCATAAAATTCTACCAACAACAAAAAATATATACAAACACGTTAAAATTAGAATAATATATATACAAACACATATATGAAAAAATCAATAAGAAACAATACTAGAAACTATTTCAGAGCTGTATATCCATATACTTATTGTGAAATGAAATTGTGTGCTTTGTTCATACTAACCTCACAACAAGGAGATACTAATCTCTGTGCCAAACCACTGCCTGACGCTGAAAGCTGAAAGATTGTGAACCAGTAAGATCAAGCACACAAAATGGCATTAGACAAAGTTTGTGTCCTTGTATTAAATCTAGCAAATAAAATGTGTGATGTCTAGATTACAAAAAACATCAAGACAATAAAATTAACAAATCTCACTCAGGAGCACTTATCTTCAAAATAAAAGAACAAGAATAAGAAAAACAACAAATATGTTTAACTAATTTAACTCTTTACTTATCTGGGATACCAAAAGCAAAATAATTACCCCTATTACATGTTTAGTTCTGAGAAGAATTGGACAGCATTTGAGTAAATTAAGCAGTAGTACTAGGGCCAGCCTGAGTTGCAGCAGATTGAAACAGTTTAACTGGATTGCTTAAATTTCTTGATCTGAACTTCTTGAGCTACGAACAGTGATTCAATCTCATCAAACAAGAATAGTTCTGGCTAGTTGATGATGAGAGAGAAGCAATCGATCACTCCAACTAAGAGAAAGGCACAGATAGATCATTGCAACCAGAAAAGTAGATATTGATCAAGCTTCCGCGCACAAAACCCACCAGTTCCAATCGGAGAGGAAGACAGATTGCAATGGCATTGTAGGACTTACTAACAATGGGTGAAAGCAATGTGCTACTAGCACTGGTTTTACTTTCTGCTTCCAAACTAGAGGTTTTCTACTATTAAACATGAGAAGATGACCAATACCAGCACTAACGATGTCCCCCAAGTGTGGTGCACTGGCAAACAATCATAAATTGGTGGCAAAAAAGGTGAACAGGTTGAGACAGGTTCTACTAGAAGAGAATAAATCAAGGGATTTTCCATGTTTTTCAGTATTAAGTTCCATTGATCAGGATGAAAACCATAAAAGGAGCTTTCAAGCTTACAATTTAATAGTGAAATATGAAAGAGAAAGAAAGACTTTATTGATATTGTAATATGCAGTAAAGAACATATTTACAGACTCTCTGACAAGAGGGCTTTGCAAGCTAAGACTATTGTGCTGACTCAGCACTGATGTGACAGTTTGCAACTAACTGATATACAGTCACAAAAATTAGGATCACCAACTACAGAGACTATTATTGTACTAGTGTTGACTGAACTAACTGGTGTACACTAACATGACAGGTTAGAATGCAAGTTGTGTTTTAACAATAATACACGTTAGAAACATTGTATTGCATTGATATTGTAGAGTTAAATTATATAAAAGAAATTTAAAAACACTAACAGGGCTGGATAGGATAATTAAGAGGTCCGTAAAAATAGGATTCACAATTGACATTTAGGAATTAGATTTACTACTATAAACAACTCTAAACAAACAAATAATGGATGTCATTGTTAAAATGCCTCACCCAAATTTAGGAAAGACTATTACCTTGTGAAATATAATAATGCATAACTTGGGAGGTGTCCGGTTCCAAGTAACCTTTGTTAGAATAGGCTTTATTAAAAAGTTGTTGAGCTGTACCTATCTGTACCTAGACGTGTCTTTACTTGTTTTCTCCTCTTTTCTCTCTTTCGTTGTATCTCAAATTATATACCCTTTCTATATAAATATGAGAACCTTAAGAGAGACCACTACAACCTCTAAAATATATTTCTCCTCTCCTTTTATTATTCTAAAGTTGGTATCAAAGCCGGTTGATTTCTCTCTCCTTGTCCTAGTCTTGTCATGTGAAGAAAACATTGTCTGCCCAAGTCAGCAACAGTTTCCCATCACAGTTTCCTCTGGTGATAGCTAGATCTAGAGCGTCTCTTTGAGTGATAGCAAACCCCACCAGTCCCAAAGGTAGAAACTACCTCACGTGTCTCAAGCGTTTGTTGCTCCTTTATCATGCATCTCAAATGTGTCACCCACGCGTCAACTTTCAACCACCGAATGTTGCACTGTGTTCTAGCCACTAGAGTGACGTCGCGATACCACGGTTCCCTAACTTTTGTACATCCCATGTTTGTTTCATTCATTATATCTCAAAGTTTATGCTCCCAGCCAGAGCCATCAAATGCGTCTTCTTGGGATATTCACACCTTCAAAAAGGATATGAATAATACACTCCTAATACTAAGTGGTCCTACATGTATGCCATTGTCACCTTTTTTAATAGACTCCTTTCTTCCCATTTCTACACAGGATGTTCATTTAGTCCAAAGTCCTATCTATGTCATTCATTTGTATTCTAAGATACCTCAAAAAGAC
>Ga0123341_1002568_pt1 | contig 15024 bp, 13 predicted proteins | sample Turbeapinknodule_FD_89959 | JGI IMG/M metagenome (GOLD analysis project Ga0123341, IMG submission 89959) | Root nodule microbial communities of legume samples collected from Mexico - Turtle bean Mexico pink nodule | ecosystem: Host-associated > Plants > Roots > Nodule | place: Mexico: Nepantla... | reverse complement strand
TATTTACAATTGTATAATTTTATTTATGTGCATATAATTTTTAAAATTTTAGTAATTTTTTAATTTTAAAAAGTTTCGTACATGTTTAAATATTATAAAGAGGATTCTCGTCTTAACTTCTATTTTATTTTTATTTTTATACTTATATTTTATTTTATTATTTTAAAAGTATATGAGAGGAGATATATGTCATTTTGTGACTTTTTATTTTTAAAAAATAAATTTTGAATTTTGAATTTTTGAATTTTAAATTTTAAATTTTGAATTATGGAGTAATTGTAAACATAATTCAAAATGTTTTGAGTCACTTCTCTTTTCACTTATTCAACCAAACATTTTCCTTCAAACCACATTCTTCTTCCTTTCTTCTTCATTTCATGCTTTCAACAAAAAGAACTTTCATTCTTTTTCGGTATGCATATTCTCTTATTCATTTTACCCACCTTCTTTGTTACACTATGATTATATATTATTTATATCATTACGTCTCTCATTTCTCATCTCTTTTCTCTACAAATTTGTTTTTCTTTTCTTTGCAAATTTGTTCTTCTTTTTTTTGCAAATTTGTTCTTTCTTATCTTTATGCACTTTTTTTCCTCTTTTTTCATTATTCCTGTATGTGTTTTCGTGTCAATATTATGCGAGTACACATTTGAATATTTTGTGTATTTTTTTTTGTTTTTGATCTATTCTCTCTCATTCTTTTTTAAATTTTACTGTTTTTTTTAGAAGGGAGTAAGAAAGAGAAAATCTAAAGCGAGAGACAAAACAATGAAGATCGTTGTTGGAGCTTTGCATAGGTGAAGGTTATGATCCCATGATTCTCAATGAATATCACTTTGATTACTCTCACACCATATCGTTAAGGAGTTCATCGTCTTTGTCGATTGTATCACTACCAAACGCACCCCTAAAGGCCAACGTTAACATGTACAACACGAAAGTTTCTTATGTGATCAATTATATGTACCCCTCATGGTCAATTATATATTGCATTATCAAGATGTGTTTCTTAAGGTTCAACAAAAATTCTTAAAAAAGAAGGACAACTTGAAGAGAAGATGAAAATTTTACAAAAAATGTTCTTTATAAAGATATTGTTATCTAAAAAATCAGGTATTGTTCATTTTGTTTATGTGTGACACATAAATGTAAGTATATGTAAATATTCTATTTACACTATTTGTTATTATACATTAAAGGTAACATATTATATATTAAAGATACCAACACAAAACATTCACACAAGTAATTATCCATATATGTATATTGCATATATATATATATATATGTATTTTAAAATTTATTCATAATTGACATTCTTTTGTAGGAAACAAAATTTGTAAAGAATGAAACACTTAGAAGGATAATTAATCGCATTAGTTAAGTTAATTCACACCAAGAGATAATGATTTTTGACATAATAATGATGATAATGACTTTTTTTATTCATAATGTACAACAAATTTCAATTGTTAATATAAGGGTATGAATAATGACATTATTTAATATATAAATAAAAAAAAACTAAGTAAAAAAACATAACCGTTGATAAAAAATGAAAGTTAGGACCAATGTAGGTTGCAGTTAGAATTTAAAGCCCAGCCCGTATAATTACCCAGACAGGCCTGTCCATTCTGAATCGAAAGGCCCAAAGAAAAATGATCTCCTCTTCGGATGTTCAGTGTGACTGCTCGAGGAAGCTTTAGCCGTGGCGAGGCAAGAACTCCACTACACTCACTCTCTCACTCACTCCTGATTCAAACTGCACCTTTTCAACGAAACACGTAGCCAAACTGCACCTTTAAAGACGATGCTTCGAAACGACGACGTCCGCGTCGTCTCCTCTGCAATCAAAATCCCTCTTCCTTCCAAGCGCCCAACCTGTCCCATGCGAACCGCGCATTCTCACATCGCCAACGCTACAAACTCGATTGCGCAACTCGTTAATTCGTTCGCTTCTCACTCCACCGAGTTTACTCGCTCCGTCCTCCAAAAATCCTCGCTCCTCTGCTCCGCGACTCTGTCCTTGACCGGCGACAGGAAGAGAGCATGTCCGATTCGGCGTATGGCGTCGCTGTCTCTGTCGGAGGAGGCGCAGCAGAAGGCTCGACAGAACGAGGAGAGAGTGCTGATCAGCGAAGTGCTGGTTCGAAACAAAGACGGCGAGGAAATGGAGAGGAAGGACCTCGAGGCGGAGGCGGTGCAAGCTCTGAAGGCTTGTAGACCTAACTCGGCTCTCACAGTGCGCGAGGTACAAGAGGATGTGCATCGCATCATCAACAGTGGATATTTTTCGTCATGCATGCCGGTTGCGGTTGATACGCGAGATGGTATCCGACTAGTGTTTCAGGTATGTTCTGTGTTCTCTTGTTGAATAATGACAATTAGGCATTGAAATTGAGTTTATAGTGATTTTGCATAGAATTTCGCATTCTATTTTTATGTATTTAAGTCTGCAGCACTATTGACCGCTGTAATGTTAGTACGCGTGATGGTATCCAATTAGTATGTCAGCTTCCAGGCACGTTCTCTTCTGTCGTACAATGGCGGTTATGCAATGGAATGGAATTTGTATCAAATAGAATTGCGCATTATAGTGTTGTGTGTTTAAATCTGCAAAATTGTGTGCTGTAATGTTAGTAAGCATGATCGTATGAGCCATTCAATTATGACTTTACGCACCCTTCCCATGCTACAGGACATCCCCTCAACAATTGTTCCACTGAGCATTGAACTTGGCTTTGATACTAATTGTTTGATCAAGAACTTCCCATTAGGCCAAAAGCTCTAGCTATGGCTATAGCTGATAGCTAGAGCACAACTCTTTCTACTTGCATAGCAGTCCAAGTACTACAATTTGATTGTGACTTGACCCAACTAGCTTATGTCTATATCACGGATAATTGATGTACCCTACAACAATTTAAGTTTGCAACATGCAATGTTAGTATGAGTAACAGTGCCCAATTAGTATTTAACGCATGTTGTCTTCTGTTGAACAATTTCAGTTAGGCATTGGGATCGAAATTTTATAAGGATCTTAATGTTATTTGAATTGAATTTTGCATCCTAGTGTTGCTTATTCATGTCTGAAGTATTGAGTTCTGTAATCTTAGTTGTGATTTCTTGTGGCATAAGGTAGAACCAAATCAAGAATTCCAAGGGTTGGTATGTGAAGGAGCTAATGTTCTTCCAGCTAAATTTCTAGAGAACTCAATGCGAGATGGATATGGTAACTTTTTCTGCATTCTCCATATCCATGCAGTTGTTTCTCATGTGCATGCAGCTCATGTTTGTCGTTCACTGTATTCAAATTAACATGTTGTATTTTGCAGGGAAGATTATTAATTTGAGACGATTGGATGAAGCAATATCTTCCATTAATAACTGGTACATGGAGCGTGGTCTTTTTGCCATGGTAAATTCTCCTTAACTTCTGGTCAAACTTCACAGCTAATAATATATTGCTCCTGTTCGGTGGGAATCCAAAATTTGGATTCATGTTTCAGATTTTTAGTAGTTGCAGTAACTATCAAAATATTATATCATTCAACTTCACTTGCCTTCTCTAACCAGTGTTTCAATGGGGATTGTCTTCTTTCTCTTTTCCATTCTTGATCATTGCATTAGGTTTCAGCTGTTGAGATTCTATCTGGAGGTATTCTTAGATTACAAGTTTCAGAGGCTGAGGTCAATAATATTTCCATACGGTTTCTTGACAGGAAGACGTAAGCACCTTCTTTCAATTTGATTGACAAACACAAGTACTCATGAAAAGACAAACATAATCTTCTTTTATGTTTTATGCTGATTTTTTTTTTACCAACTTGTTTTTCAATCTGTAGAGGTGAGATTACTATGGGAAAGACTAAGCCGGAAACAATACTTAGGCAAATAACAACAAAGAAGGGACAGGTAATTCCTTTATATAGCACTAGCCACTCCTGCTGATGACGGTTCTTAGTTTTAAGTTAGTGTTTTGAAAGTTATATCAAGTAGTAATATAAATTTATTTCTGTGCGAAACTGTGAATCAAAATAAAGCATGAGGATTTAATATTTCTGTTGTGTAAGTTTGAGAGTTGAGTGTGGCATTATTTTATCAAATTTGGTTGTCAATATTCTCTGGTCTGTTTGATGGTAATTGAACACTAGTATTGTTCATAGCTCATCAAAGGGATATTTTCAGATGTATCCTTTTCTCTTTCGGGAAACCTGCCTCCTTCAATCCTCATCCTCATTAACAAGGATTTTGGCATCATCCATTGTATTGTCAGGTCTACAGCATGCTTGAGGGAAAAAGAGACGTAGAAACTGTATTAACTATGGGAATCATGGAAGATGTTAGCATTATTCCCCAACCAGAAGGTAATGCATGCATACTAAGAATGGGATTTAAGTCAAGGCAAATAAACTGTTAAATTATGTCAGTTTTTGGTTCTAGCCAAGCTGTTGAGTAAGCTATAATATTTTTTATTCAGGATTTTCTATCCTACCAAAATTGACTCAGTGTAAATGATTATAAAATAAAGTGAAGAATGTTTCATGCCAACCTAGGGAGAAACTAGCAAATTAAGTTAATGAAAACTGAAGAAGGCAAAAAAGAAATGAAGAAAGAAACTAGGATTTTATTAAGACAGAAATCACGTATATTCCTTTACAAAATTATAGGGCTGAACTTCCGAATCTAAAAAAAAATAGAACACTAGCACAATCAACAGTCAGCAGTTCCTCAGGGACTGCGCCTCCCAAGCCAAAGGCCCTAATTCTCTTACAAATGACAAGATGATCTGTATCTTGCCCCCTCTTGATTTTTGTAGGCAAGATGCCTTATTTAGACAATCTAACCAACTAAACTAACTTACCAATCTAACAGCTAATGAGTTACTAACCTATCATAATTAAACTTCTTACAGGGGTTATCTAACATTCAATAGTTTCAAATATAAGTTTTTTACTTTTTTATACAGTTAACTAGACCTAACAAGGAATACTCTAAGTTGCAGTGTTCTGCAAGTGTCCCAATTTTTTTCTTAATAATTTTTATTCATGTAGTGCCATTTGACAGTAAGGTGTTATTTATATATGATACCTACTGATCCTTGTTGAATATCTAGAAAATGAGAATTTTGGGAAATTTTCTGTATATTGGAAAATGAGGTAAATGAATTTAAGGTTTAGAGTTTGAGTTTACAATTGATATTTATTGTACAGAGATCAAGAACCTATCTGAAGTCAATCTGTCAGTTTCAACAATCATAAACACAGTTGACTGATTTACAATTACAGTTAATGAAGAGGTGACACATTAAGTCAATATGTCTAAAACGAAAACAGAGAACTGATGTTCTGTCACTATCTTCAACTAATGCTGGCAAATGGAAAATAAATATATTATTGAAAAATTGACTTAATCACCTTTATTTGTCTTCACACACTAGATACAGGGAAGGTTGATTTGGTGATGAATGTGGTGGAACGTCCAAGTGGGGGATTTTCTGCTGGTGGTGGGATATCAAGTGGGTAAGTGATTCTAGTCTTCAGGCATTACGAGCTTACCTCCTTTAGGTTTGATGAAATTCTTGGTAATACTGTTAACTCCCATAATTTTAATTTTGAGAAGATAAATATTCCATGGATTTTTATAATTTAGACCCCCTCGATACAGTCTTTTGTACAGCTCCATGCTGGTGATAACTATTAACTACACATAACGGATAGATGGATGGTTTTATTTCCAATATTAGAGGGGTCTGGTTGACTCTGTTGGTTGCTGCTTTATCTCAGTATCTGACTTGGTATTTATTTTTGCAGGATTACAAATGGTCCACTAAGAGGGCTTATTGGAAGGTATATTTCATACTTATGTGCAAGCTATGTTATGAGTTAATTCTTTGACTTGCTATCGTATTACCTCCTCCATTTAATAGCCAAGTTTTTACTTTAGTGCATTTGGAACCAAGTTTTAATGTTTATGTACCTCTGGTCCTCTGCTGCTGTCTCTATCTACTGAGTGGTATGCAGTGTTTATGGTATGAGCAAGTGGTGAATATGCCACTTGTAGCTGTAACTCTAAGCACACCACTGTCCTATACATAATGTTCCTGGGATAAAGCTTAGTTGAAATTTAGTTGATATAACTTTGGATAATTTATCTTGGCTTATCTGTGCTTATGTATGTTTTCCCCATTGTCAGCCCAATAAAGTTATTTTTTTTGCTGTAATTTATGTTTTCACATTTCATTTAACTTATGGTCCAACTGCTACTAGTTGTTTTCTTTATTCTCTTTTACTGATCCATTCGGTTCTATTTTATTCCATTGCAGCTTTGCCTATTCTCATCGGAATGTTTTTGGTAAAAACCAGAAGCTCAATATTTCCTTAGAGAGGGGCCAGATTGACTCGGTCTATCGTATAAACTACACAGACCCTTGGATTCAAGGAGATGATAGGCGAACATCACGAACAATAATGATTCAGGTAATTTCTGTAGGTTGATTTGTCTGAACACAATGACTACTTTTGATGATTGAATGTTAAAAACTGTACTTTCTGATATTCAAATAATTTTACTTTAGAATTCAAGAACTCCCGGAACCATTGTTCATGGTAATGCAGATGGTAATGGTAGCCTGACCATTGGCCGCATCACAGGTGGTATAGAGTTTAGTCGCCCAATCAGGCCAAAGTGGAGTGGAACAGCAGGACTTGTTTTTCAGGTGCTTCATTGACAATTTTGACAACTTTTCTGTGTGTGATATCTTTTTATTTCTAATTTTAGTCCTTCAACTCTGGCTTTCTAAATACCACTTGTAAATTGATGATTTGTTTAGTTTAGTTAAACTATGAAATCACTAATCAGATTATCTCTGCCATAAATGAAATGTTACTGTAATATAGATTCGCTATCTATTTATACTACTGACTTTTTTCCATTCAAAATTTCTATATTATTTCAGCATGCTGGAGTACGTGATGAGAAAGGTATTCCTATCATTAAGGATTGCTTCAGCAGTCCTCTTACTGCAAGGTTGTAATCTAAGTAATGCTGACAGTATGATTATCATGACTTTGTGTGGTTGTTTCTAACTTTTGTCAAACTTTCTTTGTAGTGGCAATACTCATGATGAGACGTTGCTTGCTAAACTTGAGACTGTTTACACTGGTTCTGGCGACCATGGCTCTTCTATGGTATGCTCTGAATTGATTAAGGTCCTTCTGTTTAAATTTAATACTATGTTTCTTATCAAGGATTGGTTTTGCAGTTTGTCCTTAACATGGAAAAGGGACTTCCTCTCTTACCTGAATGGCTGTCCTTCACTAGGGTGAATGCACGTGCTAGGAAAGGTGTTGAGATAGGTCCTGCCCGCCTTCATTCAAGGTATGAAATACATACCATCAAGCCAACCTCGTCATTGAAAGTAAAAGGAATGCCTTGTTTACACTAAATTAAAGCAATATAGACAATCTTATGTTTTACCTACTTTAATTGGTTCACTGGTAGTATCTCTGGTGGTCATGTGGTGGGAAATTTCCCTCCCTATGAAGCTTTTGCCATTGGTGGAACAAACAGTGTGAGAGGCTATGAAGAAGGTAGTGTGGGATCTGGTCGATCATATGTTGTTGGCTCTGGAGAAATTTCTTTCCCCATGGTACTCAAATTTATCATGCCATTTCCTGCTCAATCTTGTTAAGCATCTTTTGTTCACCTATGGCTGAATTGTGCTTATCCTAATTTTTCATGACTTCATATCTGAAATTTGTTGCTGAGTTTTAATTTCTGGGAACTGGAGTGACATGTTTTCAGAATACTAATAGAAGATGGCCTGGAAAATATTTGAAATAATTGTATGAATTTGATTGTGTTAAAATATGTGTGTGTATGTATTATGTATAAGCACAGAAAAAGGATGTCATTTTCTGGTGTTAAAAATGGGCAAAAAGCAAAACAGAAAATAGAATATTCTGTAAAAATTTCTGTAGAACCTCATTCCTATTCATCTGCCAAAAGTTGAATATGATGTCATTTAAACATTGCAAATTGTAGCAGGCAATTGGATTTTTTTTCTCCCGTTTTTACTGACCTGATCTTGTCACCTCCAATGATTTCTATTTAACTAACGATAGTTTTTTTAGACCAGACATGCCTGAGAATGAGAGAAATTACCTTGAATTAAACATGATTGAAGCTACAAGCCTCACTAGGGATAACTGCTGCGCTGAGAAAACTTTCTATAATCATAAAGATTACTAGGAGAAACTGCTCAACATCAAACCCTGAACAACTACTCCCAATTTACCAAATGTTAACTCTAAATATATGCTGGGTCTATTTTGACTAATGTCTCCATAAATATATTATGTGGGTGTTTCGTTAGAAATCACAGTTCAACCGATGTAGACTAAGAAAACTCGTTTTTGCCATTAAGCTTATCTGAAGTAATTGTGGGTAACCCAGAAAATGAGTGGACAGGTCCAGATGCCATTGTAGATAAGAAACAAAAAGCATAGGGGTAAAAAAGGAAATTTCAGGGTGCTGAAATGGGGGACCAAACTCTAGTCAGTGGAAAAGGAGGTTGGAACAAGGACAAGAGAAACTAGTGATAGAAATGGAGCCAGCGCGCGGTTGTTCCGACTGAGGGGGTTCCATATTAGTAAGAGGCACTCTAGTTCCGATGCTTGACGAAAAATCTGTGCTGGCCAGCGAGGCAGACAATGACTACTAGTTTTTGCATCACTCAATGAAATGAACGCATCCACGTGCTCATCGGAGAGCAAGGCAGTGATGGATGGTGGCATACAGTGGCGAACTCATCGAACAGTGACAAACCGAGCAAGATAGACTCTGATACCAACTTGAGATAAAAGTATTTAAAAATGCTTAAGAGTGTGTATCATCTCTTAACCCATTCATTTATAGGAGTTTCTTACATCAAAGATTTAGAAAAGTAAGGACTAATCCTACCATACAGGTCAGATGGGAAGCTATGCACAAGTTACACAATTCTGACAATGACTATAGTAGGAAATCCTGGGTTTATTTCATGTAGAAGAATCTGATGCATTTGATATCTTTAAGAAGTTCAGGATTATGGTTGAAAAGGACTCTAGAAACTATTTATTGTTTGAGAACCGGTAGAGGTGCAGAAATAGAATTATCATGAACTGATAAGAAATCTATTGCCTGAAAAAGGAGTTTATAAACAGTTTTGGCCAGAAGTTTGAAATGGACAATTTATGTGCTCAATAGAACTCCTACACTCAGCAATGAAAAAGGTCATACTTGAGGAGGCATGCAGTGGCATCAAGCCATCAGTCAAACACAGTCTTTGGCTGTATTGCCTATGCTCATGCTCCGGATTCTCAAGGGAAGAATTTAGATGACAAAAGTATCAATTGTGTGAACTTGGGAGTGAATGACAAGTCCAAGGCTTATAAGTGATATGATCATACGACAATGGAAGTTGTATGAGTTTGATATGAAGGAGGAGTTTGGTATGACAGATTGTGTCAAAGATGAAGTGTTTCCTTGGCATAGAATTAACTCAAAATGCAGAGTGGATTTTTCATCTGTCAAAAAAAATGTTGAGGGTCTGGAACGATTTTGCAGGGAGAAAAGTACCTCTGACAAATCCTATAGTACCATGTTGCAAACTTTCAAAGGATGAAGATGGGGAGGCAGTATATGCATCCTTCTACAAGTAAATGGTCAGAAGTTTGATGTACCTCAGTGCAACCAGATCAGACTTGATGTTTGTTGTATGCTTGGTCAGTAGATATATGGAGAGACCTACACAAATGCATCTGGTTTCTGTGAAGAGGAATTTCAAGTATTTGAGAGGTATGACTGAATTCGGGATCACATGTACAAGAGGAAAGGAACGTACTCTGATAGCTTACTCGGATAGTGACTATATAGGAGATGTAAATGGTTGGAAATGTACCTCAATGTGCAGTGTCCTGGTCTTCTAAGAAGCAACTATTGGTGACTTTGTCAACCACAGAAGCTGAGTTTATAGCTGTAGCTTCGTGTATCTGTCAAAAGTGTTTGGCTAAGGAGAATCTTGGAACAGCTTGGCCATCCTCAACTAAAAGCCCACAACTGTATATCATGATAACATTTCATTCATTTAACTGTTTAAAAATCCTGTGCTTCATGGTAGGAGAAAACATTAATATGAGTTTTCAATTTCTTAGAGACTTCAACAAAGATGAAGTTCTCGAATTGATTCATTGTAGTTCCCAAGAGCAAATATCTGATATTATGACTAAGCCTTTAAAGTTGGAATCCTTCTTTAGGCTCTGAAGCAGATTGGGAATGATAAAGTTGTATGATTAAACTAAATGTCTTGTTGAAAATCCAGCTTAAGGGAGGATTTGTTATTTAGTTTCTGTTGTGTTTTATTAAGCCATTAATTTGTCTGTCATAGAATTAGTATTAAACTATTTTGTTAGATTTTGTATACCATTAAGGTCAAGGTTCATGTATAGTCAATAAAATTACTGAATCTTTTTCAGCTAAACTAGAGTTTCTTAATTCCTAACAGTTTACTAGATACCTAACATGTTTTTGTGTCTACTCTCCCTGTGAGGTCTTTCCATAGGTTGTCGGGTCAGGTTAAGCCCAGAACTAAATATGCAGCCGCACATAATTTGCAAATAGTTATGCTGATGTATCTAAATGGATGATAGAAAAATTTATTGCTTTTGTCCCTGTAATTTCACTCACTTTTAGTGTTTCTGTTTGCAGTATGGGCCAGTGGAAGGTGTTATATTTTCTGACTATGGAACTGATCTTGGATCAGGCCCAACTGTACCTGGTAGGTTTTCATTTTGTTTCTTTCTTTGTTTTTTTTTTTTAATTTGGTTCTTCCTTATTTGTTTTTCACGAGAATAATGAAGATCATAGCTATCAAACCTTTCTTAATAAATTTGGAATTTGTTCTATGTTATGAAGTTTGTTGGCTGTTATATAACTCAGTCAAGGAGACAACCAAGCACACCAACACAATCATAAGACTGAAGTCATTTACCTAGCAGAACAGTTTTTCTTTGCTTATCATTGTGCTTTGGCTCCTTTGATTGACAATATCCACAACATCATTTTTCAAAAATTAAACAGTTCATGAGTTTTCAACTGTTTCGTGTTGGTAGTTTCTCTAGATGTATGCTGATATTGTTCGTGCTGTTAATTAAGAAGACATATATTTGGTGTTTTGGTATTATATTAGGTGACCCTGCTGGAGCAAGGAAGAAACCTGGCAGCGGATACGGCTATGGGTTTGGCATCCGTGTGGAATCGCCTTTGGGTCCATTGCGCCTTGAATATGCCTTTAACGACAAGAAAGAGAGGAGGTTTCACTTTGGAGTTGGGCACAGAAATTAAATGTCGGGAGACATTTACTACTAGCTGCTTCTGGGTCGTTGTATATAATCCCTCTCCCCATCCTTTTGTAGCTTGCATGGCCTTTTTCTTATTCGGAAAAAACTTCTGTATCATTTTTTGGATTAAAAAATTACTCAACTGTCTCGATCTCCTTGAGTTGTTCTTATATCTATTATGATTAAATGACTCATTTTTTAATTGGATGTGTAGTTTACCAGTGAGAGGGGAATGGATCTGTTGAAAATCTTGTATCCACTACAAATTATGATATTTCATAATATATAAGGTGTTAATTTCATCTTATAAGTTTGGTTTGGTTTTATAAGGTTAAATTAGACTTAAAATATACTTTTTAATATGATATAAGAATAAATTACCATAATATCTTTCCATAATAAGTTACAAATTATCCTTGAAGAGATGTAGCTTTTAAGTGCCTTTGAAAGTTGCATGAACTCAGTTCCTGGTGTTATAATATTGGAATTTGCTACTTCGGTTTCTTGTTTAGGAAGAAACTATTTTCCCTTCCATTTCAAATTGTTTCCTTAGCCTCTGTTCCTCAGCTTCATGAATTTCATTTTCCTTAGCAGCTTGAAAACGTCTTGATCGCTGCTGGTTCATTTTAGCACGTGGGGCAACCCCATCAATAGCCATGTAAAGGAGCCTGCGAGGTTTAACAGTGTCAACAAGTCGATCAATGTAGTCAAACACATTTCTGAACACATCTTCAAATGTAGTTGGAGATGGAACGTTGTTATTATGATCATCAAGGTGAAAGCAAGGATGGATGATGGCATTCATGTCAACATATATAAGTTACATTTTTTTCTAATACTTTTCTTCAATTCATCTTTTAAATCCTTTGTGTTTTGCTCAATTTCAACATGTGTAGCAGAAACGTTATTGACCAAAATTGACGAGTTTTTTTGAATCTGGTGCCTTCTTAATCAGAAGAGTACAATTAGAAGTATCTTCATTGCCAAGATTCGAGAAACATTTTCCATTAGTTTCTTAAATTCATCTTTTATGCAATATTTAGTCATGGTCTATATTTCTCCTAAAAAAAAGGAAGGCACGGATGGATGATGGCATTATGTCAACATGCAAGTTGATCATATTTCACTCCATTTGGGTCTTGCATGGCGGGGTCTACATCTTGCACCACACCTTGGAACATTTGTTAGTCAACCATCTATAGAACGTAGGCACCTCCATAGCTATTACTTTCCCAGTAGTTTCTCATCGATGAATTGCTGGGTTGCAATGAGAAACTAAATTTCATTGCTAAGTCAATCCTCAGAACTTTCCTTCTCAATGAAATTTCATTCATGAGGATTTCCTTCTCAAAGTAATAGCTATAGGGTGCCTAAGTTGTATAGATGGTTGACTAACAAATATACCAAGGTGGTGCAAGATGTAGACCCGCCATGCAACCCAAATGGAGTGAAATATGATAAACTTGTATTGTATGTTGACATGAATGCCATCATCCATCCGTGCTTTTTTTAGGAGAAATATAGACCATGACGAAATATTGCATAAAAAATGAATTGAAGAACCTAAGGAAAAATGTTTCTCGGATCTCGACAATGGAGATACTTTTGATTGTACTCTTCTGATTAAGAAGGCACCAGATTCAAAAAACTCGTCAATTTTGGTCAATAACGTTTCTGCTACACATGTTGAAATTGAGCAAAACACAAAGGATTTAAAAGATGAATTGAAGAAAAAAATGTGACTTACTTTGGAGTGAAAATTTCCTAATTGACAAGATAAAATTTGGACCACCTGGTTACAAATAAAGATATTATAAAGCAAAGTTTTATGTAGAATGTGGAAAACATCTACTAACATTGAGGTAAAAGAAAAGAAATAGTCCAGAAATACACCGAAAGATGGGTTCTTCAATACTATTTTTCAGTCATTACTATTGGATCACTCATAATATATCATATCGATTATTTATTTGATTTATTAGATCATCTGCCTTTGGATCACTCATAATATATAGTCTCACGCACGAGATGATAGTCTCGATGGGAGAGATGTGTGTTGAAGATCTCACATCGACTAGAAATTATGACATTTTATAGTATGTAAGTGGATGCAAACCTAACCTTATAAGCTAGTTTTATAAGGTTGAGTTAGGTTTAAAATTCACTTTTTAATAGATCTCATTTTTGGATTTTTCACATGATATACAACCCACTGATTTAATAGAACTCCTAAGAAGAAGGTCCATGTTTTTTGCCTTGTCTATTTATATCTTCACTCTTGTCGTTCTAAAATCCTACTCCAGATTATTTCTTGTTTTGTGGTAAAATAAGTTTGTCTTCCCAATTGGCACACGTGAATGGGCATTGTGGAGGAAAAAAGAGTCATTCTGAAACTTTGGGGGGGATTTCTTACCCTGGAATCATTCGTAAACTATGAGTTTATTATTAGTTTTCGCACTACGTAGACATAAAATGCAAAAATTGGAACGCAAAGCTTAAGTATGATAGTTTTAAAATATAGTATACTTTATTTTGAAGAAATCTTAAGCTATTTTATTAAACTGAAAGGGTAGTAATACAGAGAACTAGTGAATCTTGCTATTTTTGTTTGCTTAGTGTTTTAAGAACACTAGTTAACATGTCCCTACTATATTTTAATCCAGTGTTCATGAACTAGATACTATCAGCACTCTATCAAGTAACTAACCAACGTTATATAATAGTGAGAAACAAAATGTTAACCAGGTTTTATGAACGGAAAAGAATCTCACGAGCCACTCCTTCACGAATATTTGTCCTGTGTTAAATGACTTAGAGGTTTGAATTTAAGCATGTTAATTATTTTAACTTTTTAATCACTAAACCAACTTTAGTGAGTTTATTCCTTGATGTATAAGTTGGATTAATTTTCCTCTCCATCTCAAATTGTGATAAGACTTACATAAATTATTAATTAAATGGAGTTTGGAGTTGTTAATTACCAATTTAATGAGAAATTCCTAAAGTAGTTTTTTTTTACTAAGAATTGTGGTATTTGTGGATTTTTTTTACTGAAACATTTGACTTTTAATTGAACAGTGATGAGCAAAACCGTTAATAAAATATGGATTGATTGAGTTTGGAGTTGCAGAGATGAGATGGGATGAGAAACAGCAACAAACAAAGGACTATTTGAATGATCTGAAAAATGTGTTATCGGCATCATTCTTAATAGGCCAAAGCCGACAATGAGGTAAGCCCAAGAAAGTGACACGTCAGTAAATGAAAATAGTTAAAAAGTTTTACTCGCTGATGTTGTGTGGAGAGCATTTTTGGTCCTTTCATAGGAATTTTTTTTTTTTACCTTTTATTTTGTCAATTTTCTTTTAAAATAATTATTTAATGATATTTTTTTAATAACAATTAAGTTATGAGCTTTAATATATTAAATATTTTTTTAATCGAAATTAAACCTGTTTGATGAGCATATATTTATTCACACTTAATAGCCTTAATCATAGATTATTGGACTATAATAATAAATAAATTTATTGTTTTAATTAATATTCTTATAATTAGGTTTATTTGGGCCTTAACTATTATTTTTGGTAATTTTGTGTTTTTAGGGTAAATGATATGAAGTTGTCTACCTTTGTGAATG
>Ga0123341_1002566_pt1 | contig 15029 bp, 8 predicted proteins | sample Turbeapinknodule_FD_89959 | JGI IMG/M metagenome (GOLD analysis project Ga0123341, IMG submission 89959) | Root nodule microbial communities of legume samples collected from Mexico - Turtle bean Mexico pink nodule | ecosystem: Host-associated > Plants > Roots > Nodule | place: Mexico: Nepantla... | reverse complement strand
CTTAATAACTGGCGACTTCACGAGCCCCCCGACTTCCTTCTCTTCTGCCAACCTGGCGCTCGTCAACACGCCTACACTGTAGCTTGGTGCCACGTCATCACTTCCGACTACCAGGACGGTACAACAACCATATGTGTTACATATCCTATTTCTCAATGTGTTGGAACTTACAATCTTTCTAATAAAAATTAAAGCTTTATTGTTACTATTGATGCTATAAAAATTCCTACTTCAATCCAAGAAGCCATGAGAAGTGAACATTGGACTCAATTTATAAGACAGGAGATAGATGCATTAGAAAGAAACTCATCATGGGAGGTTGTTGACAAACCAAGAAAAACAAACTGTAGGGTAAATATCTACAGAATCTTCCTATTTATTTGAGCATATTTTTATTTCCTATTTCACTGTCAGTTATGATTTTGATGCTTAGATTTTTTCAAGCTAATTCAAAAGGGTCAATTACCTAAAATATGTTCAAGATTTTTTTTCTAGAAGATGTATATAATTGTGCAAAATGTTTCAATGAAGACAATAAGTTTTTTTTTCTTCAACATAACCATTTTGTTCTCATTTCATAAGAGGTTTTTATTGTAACTTCCTTTCCTTATGAGGATTGAATCATTTCATGGATAGATTCCCATTGTTTAGTTGCTGGCTAGCCTTATTCTAGGGCTTGAATCTGTGTTCTAGACTTGGATTTGTTTAGAGACTGAAATCATTCATCCTTATAATTTCATATTCTTAGAAAGTGAATTTACGTAACTCAATCTTACAAAACCAGCTCATAAGATAAGATTTGCATCATCTTATATACTATAATTTGGCAATATCTCTAATAAATATAAGATCACCAACACACCCCCTCGCCCAAGACTTGACATCCCGAGCATGGGACTAGATATTTGTAGATGGTCGGATAGTAATCTGATAGCACCTGGCATAATAGACCTAACAAACTTCGCTAGAATATACTTTGATATCATCTTACAAAAGTCATTTAGGTCTAACTCAACCCTACAAAACTAACTTGTAAGATAAAGTTTGCACTCACTTACGTACTATAAATAGTTTGAAAATATTTCTAATCAATGTAGTATCTCCAAAACGTACCATATGTAATAACTACCACCACATTACTGAAATGGACCTAATTAAACAAGTTTTATATACAAAAGCATATTTTTAACAAACACTACCAAACATAGGCCATTAAATAGTTTTTTCAACATACACTAGATGGATTTTTAAGTCTTTGAGCTTCATCAATGATTGCATACTGCCATGGTATTTGAGAAAGAAAATCCTGATCCATCAGTGCAATGTCATATGAAGTTAATAGCACATCAAAAGGCAACAAGACCTGCTAAAAGTTCCAGCAAATGAAAATTAGTAGACATTCAAACACCCTTAATACTAGGTTTTGAAAAAGACTTTTCATGCAATTGAACACATCAAAAGCAATAAGACCTGATAAAAGTTCTGGCAAATGAAAATTATTAGACATTCAAACACCCTTAATACTTGGTTTCGAAAAAGACTTTTCATGTCAATGCACACATCAAAAGGCAATCAGACCTGATAAAAGTTCCAGCAAATGAAATTAGTAGACATTCTAACACTCTTAATTCTACGTTATGAAAAAGACTTTTCATGTCATTGTCATTTAGGTCTGATTCCAATAACATTGTTATTTTCTTTTCCTCCTATTGGCTTTTCCACAAAATGAGAGAGAATATGGTACACTCAAATTGCATCATTTGTGCTTGCTGATTGCTAAAGATCATACTTTTAGAATTGGCAGGTCACCAGGTTATACAAATAAGTTGTGTTTTCTATGGTTTTCCCATGTAACAACTTCCATATGTACTCACATTCATCGTTGATGGCTGTGTTGTTACATGTTCATGCATTTTCTTGCGTAGATTGCACCTATTTTCTTTATCACCAACATATTTGAAGACTTCTAGTTTGGGGGTAAATTTGACTATCTCTGACGCCCAACCCTCAGTCACACTTAGAGGGCATATAACCACTGAAAATAAAATAAAAGCATAAGACGTAAATATTTCAAAACATGAATTTCAAGATAAAAATATAAATTCTCAAATTAAACAAAGATTCCTTCACTCACAAAATGGCCCATCAGACAACCGGCACACTTTTAAATAGCTTAAAAAGGAGATAGCTTGCAAAGTCTTCCCCAGTCCCATCTGTCCATATCCATAACAAACATCAAAATAAACAAAAATAGAATTGCACGGTGATTTTGTATTTGAATGAGAATATGGTAAACCTTGTATTCAGCTTTACATTTGGTGAATTAGGGGAAAACAAGACTGAAGCAAAATTCAAAAGCATGCACAAGTTAACAATTTTTATGATAATACAGCCTTTGTATGTGAACAAACAAGATATCAAACAACAATGATAAATAATCATGCAGCTAGGAAGCAACAAAAAAATATACATGTTTACATGACATGACTAAATTCACCACTATTAGTTCATTAAAAATACTGAAACTCTTAAGCAAGTAAAACAACAATATCAAGAAGCAAAGGATATCTGATAAACATTAAACAGCCAGCCCTTTTGCCGGGTAAAATATGCTGAGTTAACATAACAAAATGACAATAATGCAGAAAAAATTGTCAAAGTAACTGATAAGTGCCAAAATTCATTACAAACACAGAACCTTAAGAGGACACCTACTTATTATATGTTTTAAAGTTCTAGTATAATTAATCCCGACTTAAAACAAAATTTTGTGCAAATCTTTATGCAGGATTTGGCTCCAGAAACGACAGAAATATTAAACATACCAATGGAAATTTAACATGATTAAAACAAGTGGGAAAACAAAGTAAGTCAAAGAAGATAATTCAAGCAACCATGAAGGAAAAGCATCCCTAATCTTGCTTGAGAGGGTCTCCACTAAGAAAGCATTGGTGCAAAACAATTTTCCCTTGAGCAACACTTTCTCGCTTGAGCAAAATTGGCTAAAAAAGAAGTGTTGTTTTTGCATTACTTTTACCTGAGTAAAACATTCTCACTTAAGCAAAATACCTTTTTCATCTTACAGTACCTATCTCACTTCAGCGAAAATTCATTAATTTGCAAACATACTCTTAAGAAGTATACTTTAAACCCAACTCAACCTTATAAAACTGACTTATAAGATGAAATTTGCATTCACTTGTATACTATGAAATGTCCTTATCTCTAGTCGATGCGGGATTCCAACACATACCGTTGAATGACTATAGAATGAAAGGTAGAGAGGGGAAAGGATCTGAGGATAGAGAAAGGAAAGCTTGGATTTGTGTAAGGAACTGCTCCCTTCTTAGGTTCCCTTAGATTTTCTAATTTGTAATTGTGCCATGAGCAGTTAGACCTCCCCGTTTAGGATTGGATGTAATCTTCATCTTTGAAATATTCTAGTGATATATATATATATATATAATATATCAAATTGTTCATTTCCATATTATATATATTGTTCATTTCCATTTTATATATATTGTTCATTTCATTGTGTTTAATGCTTAAATTTATCTTATTCATAGTTTTAAGATTTAAAATCTAAGTTCAGGTTATAAAGCAGTTCTTAAACTCTAAAATCAATGAGATTTGTTGAAACATTCAAAAACTAGGAATAGATTTCAATATAGTCTAACATTCAATCGTAAATGCTCGAATGTTTGTTGTATGTTCGAGGAATCAAAATTCAAAAATCATTCTTAGACTAATTATATTTGAGAAATCAATTAAAGAAATTTTAGAATGTGCACTTATATCAATGGAAAAATGTTGTATATTGATATTGATGACTGGAATATGGATGAGGTGAATAAAGTCCAATCACCGCTTTCTATCTACTAAATTTTAAATGTCATTCAAACAACCTTTAACTTGAATATTTGAACCATTGTAAATTTCAATTCACACAAATGGAATAAAATGAATTTCCTATTATAAATATAATTGACAAGAATTAAACTTGTGATAAAGATAGATACATTGCCAAGTCCATGTGGTTCGACAACCTTAACCCTTATTGTCAACTTCAGTTAAATTGGTGCACTTGCCAAAATAAACCAATAAGTTTTCTAGTGCCATTGTCCGCGACTTGTGTCCTAAACTATTTTCTTCATAAGTTCAACCTATAACTAGTGACCTTTTTGTTTATATGTAGTTGTATTCTTTTTTCATATTTTCGACTAATCTGTTTGCTTTTGTGAGTCACGTATGCAATTGAGCCACCTACATATTAATTACAATTTGATCTAAAGATTAAAAAACAGCCAGGAAAAAAAGGAAGAAAGAGAAGCACAATAGAAAGAGCAGCAAGATCAATCTTCTCACCATCAACCCATATTTTCTAATACCATAGCTGAAATGGATCCACATCAAGGTCAACCAAATCAACCCAAAAGGACTCTAGGGTACTATGCTATGAAAAAAGGGCCTAGATAATTTTCCAGTATACTAGCTCCACCCACAACCAAGGCAATGGAGGTGAAGCCAACTTTCTTAAGTTTGATATCCACACATCAATTCATAGGAATGGATCATGAAGACTCCTACACTCATTTGTCTACATTCTTTGAATTGTGTGGCACTATGGGTATTCCAGAAGGAGATGAATTTTTTTATCTTTGCTCTTTCATTATCTCTAGCAAGGAAAGCTCGGTCTTGGCTACAATCTCATCTAAATCAACGTTTCACCTGCTAGAGTGTTGTAGAAGAGAAATTTTGGAATCAATTTGTCCCACCATCCAGGTACATAAGTGCTAAATCTGAAATTTCTACTTTCAAGCAAGGAGAAAATAAACCATTACGTGAGACATGGGAGTAGTTTAAAACATTACTCGGAAAATGCCCAAGTCATGGCTTTGAAGATGTAGCTCAAATCATGGATTGAAACCTCAAACAAAAATATAGTAGATGCAACAACTGGCAAAACTATGATGAATACGCTTTTGCTTCTACAAATTATCAAAATGGACACAACAAACAATTTGATCAAAAGAAAGGTTTGCTTGATCCAGCACTCAAGATGTCATTCTAGCACAGAACAAGATTCTATGATAACAAGGTGAATCCTTAAGAAAGCAAATGGCTAAGCTTCCTCAATAACTTCATGTTGTCCATGCTAGTCAAATCCTTAGGAAGTTTTGTATTTTATCCTTGTTATAATTTAATTCTTTATTGCAGGTGTATCTTCCTATTAATACTAGGATTATGTATTTAAAAACGATCCCACGTTTACAAGTGTTTGTTTCCTTAGAATTAGCTATCTATATTTCCTAAAACCAACATGCTCGTGTATTTACTGATCCAATGGCCTCATTATTGAAATACAAAACAAATATACTATTTGTTCTAATTTGAGATGGTATTAGAGCTCCTATCTTTGGGAGGCTCTGACCTTGTCTACATCCCTAAATCGCATCCTTCATTGTTTACCCCCAAGAACATATTCTAGCTTTCTTTGATGCGCCACTCTGATCACTATTCCAACCTTTATTGATGCATAATCCACCTATATATGGATGACATTGTGATTTCTGGAATGGAAACTAAGGACGGATTCCAAACTGTTGGAGAATTGCAGAATGTCCAGTCCACAGTACATTCTCGCTTACATTCTAGTAAGTTTCCATTTTATTTTATTTTTTGTCTTAATACTTCAGATACACCTTTTTCTCACTATTGGATACTAAACTCTGGAGCCACTAACCATATGAACCCACCACCCCAAATACTTCTCCACATATTCTCCATATCCTAGCAGCAAGAAAATTTCCACAATAGATGGAAATCTCATAGGAGGAGGACAAGGAGAGGTACAAATAAGTCAATCCATAACCTTAAAAATTGTCCTTCATGTCCCTAGATTGTCCCCTAATATGATTTAGGTACAAAAACTCAAAGATCTTTCATGTACTGTTCTTTTTTATAGCAACTTTTGTATTTTACATGACAAGAGCTCAAAAGGACGATTGGACATGCAAGAGAATGTGTTGCATAATCAAGAGAATTATTATGTAATTAAGTGCAGATTTCATTCTCTACTTATTAGGACAGATTTGTTAGTGATTTGATTTCATTTTATTTGTAAAGCTTTAATCACCCATTATTTCTTGCTTTCATTACCTATTATTTCTTTCTTTAATTAGGTTGTAAACACTCTATAAATTGAGACGGTAATCACATTTGTAAATCATCTCAAAAATATATTTCATCTATTTCTTTCAACTTGGTATCAGAGCTCCTAATCTGGGAGACTCTGCTTCTATAATCTTTTTTTAGCAACCTTCATTGCTGCAATTATTTTTCTGGGCAGCCTTCATTGCTGCAATTATTTTTTTGGGCAGCCATAATTGCTACAACTGTTTTTTCCTTATCTTTTCTCCATTGACCACCACCTTGCACCATTGATCGTTACTGCCACCGCCATTGATCGTCGCCGAGCACCAACGCCGACAGCCACCACCAACCGCCGACCACCAACGCCAACAGCCACCACCGACCGCCGACCACCAATGCCGACCGCCACCACCGACCGCCGATCACCGGAAACCGCCGCCGGAAAAAATTTCCAGCGAATTTTTTTTGTGATTAGGATAAAATTTTGCCAATCTGCAAAGCTCAGTTGGTTTTGAACTCTCATGGACTCCCTTAGTAAGACATCTAGCTATTGTTCCTTTACTATGAGTGGTAAGAGTTCTAGTTTCTCATCCTTTAATGCTTCTAGTACAGAAAATATCTAGATTATAGACTCTGGTGCTACTGATCATATGACACCTCATTCCTTTATTTTTCATCCTACACTGCTTTATCTGGTAACCAATATATTACTATTGCTAATGGTTCCAATACCCTCGTTATTGGTTGTGCTAACATTCACCTTCAACCTTCATTTCCTTTAAAAATGTGCTTCATGTTCCCAAACTATCCAATAACCTCTTGTCTATTCAAAAGGTTACCCAAGATTTAAATTGTGCAGTGGTATTTTTTCATTCCCATTGTGTTTTTCAGGATCTTGCCATAGGGAAGACTATTGGAATTGCTAAAGAGCAGGGCGGATTATATTATTTACAGCATGAAGAAAATAAAAAGTGTGCTAGACTACAGGCACACACTTCTAATCTTCAGCAAGGCCGTGAATCTTGGCCATCCTCTCAGATATGGCTTCAACACAGACGTCTTGGTCATCCTCCATTTAGTAACCTAAAGTGCTTATTTCTTGTTTTATTTACAAAAGTGTCTGTTGAGTCTTTTCATTGTGATCTTTGTCAGTTTGCTAAACACCATCGGACAACTTTTCTTCCCAATGGTAATAGAAGTTCTAAACCTTTTGATCTTATTCATTCACATGTATGGGGTGCAAAATGGTTTGTTTCATTTATTGATGATTGTACTCGGGTTACCTGGATATTCCTCGTGAAAAATAATTCTGAAGTTTTTCACATGTTTGTAAAGTTTTACAGAATAATTCAAACACAATTTGAAAATCCAATTAAGAGATTGCATTCTGATAATGGAAGAGAATATGTGAACCAAAACTTTTCCAAGTTCCTTCAGGAAAATGGAGTTGTTCATGAATTAACCTGTGTGGACACTCCTCAACAAAACGGGGTTGCTAAAAGGAAAAATCGTCATCTCCTTAAGGTTACTAGAGTTTTACTTTTCCAAACATCTGTTCCTAGATCTTATTAGGGGGAAGCAGTCTTGACTGCCACTTATTTGATTAATAGATTACCCTCTCGGGTTCTACAGGGTGTTATTCCTATTCAGCTTATGACCACATTCTATCCTTCTATTCCCATGTTGACTAGTCTTCATATTCGTGTCTTTGCTTGTCCTGCTTTTGTCCGTGTTCATAGTCCTTATCGGGGTAAGTTAGATCCTCGCACCATCAAATGTCTTCATCGGTTATGCCCCCAACCAAAACGGGTACAAATGTTATCACCCTCAAAGTCGTAAAGTCTATGTTTCCAAGGATGTCACCTTTCATGAAACAGAGTCTTTCTTTCGTACTTCTAAGCTTCAGTGGGGAGTATTCAAGAAGCTGAGAATCTTGAGTTGACACCTTTTCCTTTGTTGCTGGATTTCATTCTTAGGGAGGATGACAAAGACCATGCACTAACATCATTACTAGAGAAGAATAATGAGGACAAATATTTTGGAAAACAATATCAGTGAAGGCAACAACAACCCGTCTTGGTCGAACAACAACTTCAATTGTCTGAACCGGAGGTAAGAACTCATACTTGTGAGACTCTTGAGGACACCTGAAATACTGCTTTTGAATCTAACCTAAATGATTTACCTATTGCCTTGAGAAAAGAAAAAAGATCTTGTGCCAAATATCCTATATGTCAACTTGTGTCTACAAAAAACTTTCTATGCACCACCCAGTGTTATCAATATCGGATAACGGATCATATCGGAGACCCCAAAAACCCTTTATAAAGTTATAACGGAAATCATAACGGGTTATGGCGGAAGCATGGCGATGGAAAGAAATATAATATTTATATATATAAATAACTGTTGGTGGCAGGGAGAAATAATAAGTAATAGTGGTTGTGCATAGATAAAATTACTGTTGAGAATAATTATATAAGTTTTACATGGGCCCAAAATAGGCCCAAAACCCTAAAGTAAAGTCAGCTTTCATGGTTAAATTAGGGTTTCCAAGGTTTCCAGCCGCACACCACTCACACGGCACACTTAGTATTAAAATTTTAGGGTTTTTATTTAAATTTTAGGGTTTTTTATTTAAATTTTAGGGTTTTTTTAAACTGAAATGGGTCAAGGCCCAAACTTTTGTTTCCTAAAAACTAGGTTTAGGTTTAGGTCTACTTCATCTGCAGCAGCTCTTGTTCTTCATGCTCCCCGCAGCCGCCGCAGCTCTTTTTCATGCTCAGTTGCCGTCGCAGCTCTTCTTCATGCTCCGCTGCTGGCGTTGTCACCTTTTTTTCGATATTTTGGATATTTCTAATATCCGTTAGAACTCCGACATGGTCATAGCGGCCGCCATGGGCCGCCATGCAAAATCCGATTCACCACCACCTTGTTGTGGCGATGGTCAGGAAAACCGCCACCGAAATCTGCCATGGCCGATAAGTGATAACACTGGAAGCACCGGAGTTTTCTTTGGACTATTGATTCTATCAGAATCCCTACATCATTCCAAGAAGCCTTAAAAGATAAGAACTGGATTCGAGCCATGAATGAAGAAATGAGCGCATTAGAAATGAATAAGACTTGGGAGACTGTAGAGAGACCAAAAGATAAGAAATAAGTGGGTTGTAGGTGGATATACACAGTTTAGTATAAGTCTGATGACACACTAGATCGGTATAAAGCAAGGTTGGTTGCAAAAGAGTATACTCAAACCTATGGGATCGATTATGAGGAAACTTTTGCTCAGTTGGCAAAAATGAATACAGTCAGGATTATTATCTCCCTGGCAGCACACTTTGGTTGGGCGATGCATCAATTTGATGTTAAAAATGCCTTCTTGCATGGAAGCTTGGAGGAAAATGTATACATGGAGATTCACCTGGTTATGGTGTTGTTAATGAAGGGAATAAGGTGTGCAGACTTAAGAAGGCCCTATATGGTCTTAAACAATAACATCAAATTGATGCATCGCCCAACCAAAGTGTGCTGCCAGGGAGATAATAATCACCTCGTGTTTGGTTTGGAAGGTTTACTCAAGTTGTGGTATCTTTGGGGTACCAACAAAGCCCAGGTGACCATACTCGATTTATAAAACATTCTCATAATGGTAAACTCACTCTACTCATTTATCTATCACACACTAGGCCAGACATAGCTTATGCAGTTAGAGTGGTTAGCCAATTCATGCATGATCCAAGAGAAAGACACTTGCAAGTAGTAAATAGAATTATTCAGTACTTAAAAGCCTCTTCAAGGAAAGGATTGCTATTCTAAAAAGGCGAAAACTTATCCATGAAAATATATACTGATGCTGAATATGCAGGATCAATTGTAGATAGGAGATCCACCACATGCTATTGCATGTTCCTGGGTGGAAATCTGGTGACATGGAGGAGCAAGAAACAAAATGTAGTTACAAGATCAAGTGCAGAAGCAGAATTTAGAGCCATGGCTCAAGGGGTTTGTGAACTATTATGGATGAAGATCATACTCGATTATCTCAAAATAAAATATGAAGCTCCTATGGGTTTGGAGTGTTATAATAAGTCCGCCATCAGTATTGCACACAATCCAGTTCAACATGACCGAACAAAGCACGTAGAGATAGACCGACATTTCATTAAGGAGAAGCTGGATAATGGTCTTATAGCATCCTGGGTGGAAATCTGGTGACATGGAGGAGCAAGAAACAACATGTAGTTGCAAGATCAAGTGCAAAAGCAAAATTTAGAGTCATGGCTCAAGGGGTTTGTGAACTATTATGGATGAAGATCATACTCGATTATCTCAAAATAAAATATGAAGCTCCTATGGGTTTGGAGTGTCATAATAAGTCCGCCATCAGTATTGCACACAATCCAGTTCAACATGACCAAACCAAGCACGTAGAGATAGACTGACATTTCATTAATGAGAAGCTGGATAATGATCTTATAGCCACCAAGTATATCCCTTCAAGACTCCAATTGGCAAATATGTTTACTAAGGGACTTCCCACAAAACAATTTAAAGATCTTACTTGCAAGTTGGGAATGATAGATATACATTCACCAACTTCAGTTGAGGGGGAGTATTGCATAATCAGGAGAATTATTTTGTAATTTAAGTGCAGATTTCATTCATTCCTTGAAACTTCTCTTATTCCTAAATTTGGACTCAAACACTAATATTTAGGATTCAAGCCTACCAAAAAATCATAGACTCTATCTTGTTCAATATACTCTTTCAAGATTGTTGAGTCTTCTGAATACTTTGCTTTTATAACATAACTCTATAGTGATCCAATTTCATCCATAGGGACTTAATTTCATTGGCATTGCTTCCCTGTTTGGCTCCCACAATTTTCACCTTTACATCATAAATTTGGGCAGCATCCTTGGCCTTAGAATAGGTTTGTTCTATTGCCTCCCAAATTTCTTTTGTTGATCTAAGGAATATGCAAGTATCACTGATTTCTAGAACCATTGAATTCCACATCCATTCCATGATCATGGAATCTTCTTCATCCAAGGATTTGAACTTGACATCATTTTCATCAGGTGCATGATAAGTCAAGTGTACCATTTCCTTTTAAGATGGTCTTAATGAGTTAAAACCATTTTAGACAATTTTTTCCATTGAATCTGTAAGCAAAATGGACATTATCTAATTCTCAAGCAGTCTGCGATTTGTCCTCAGTTTCCATTTCAGAATTCACGAGCTCATCCATATAAGAAGAATATGGAGCAATAAAGGCTACAATAGGTATCAAAGAGGCACATCAATGAAGTATGTAACCTGCTTCAAGGTGGCACAGCAATGAAGGTTATGTTTTAGGGTTGATAAACACGATTAGAGACTCCCAAAGAACAGAAGCTCTGATACTATCTTAGTAAGTGGGTTTATGCCTCACAAAACCATCTTGTAAGGTTAGGATTGCACCCCAATTATATATTATCATCTGGACTTACACCAAGATAATGTGGGATCTCCAACACACCCTCACGCTGAGCAATGACCATCTCAAGCATGGGATTACATATTTATGGGTGGTCTAACAAGAGCCCTATAGCAGTGGCATAATCCCAAAGAATTTGACTTAGGAATGGCTCTAATACTATCTCAGATTTAGAAAGAATAATATATTTCTTCTATATTTCAATAATGAGGCTATCAGACCTATAAATACATGAGTCTGCTTGTTATTTAGGAAGGCTAATTCTTGGGATTGTTTTTAAATACATAATCCTAGTACTAATAGCAAGATAAAATTATAGCAAGGATAAAATAAAAAAAATTCATAAAATACATAGTGAGCAACACGGTTTTGACATGTAGTTATGCATCTTAATAAGTATGTTTATGCCTAACTCAACTCAACCTCCCCAAACTGGCTTGTAAAGTGAGAATTGCACCTCACTTATATATTACAATATGGTTTTATTCTTAGTCAATATGGGATCTCCAACATCACCCCTTACGTCGAGGAATGAACATCTCGAGTGTGGGATTAGATATTCATGGATCGTCTAACAAGTGTCTGATAATGGTGGCATAATAGTCCCAAAGAACTTGACTAAGATAGGCTATGTGGAACACTAGGATTCAAAGTTGAATTTTTGAACCATTGTAAATTTCAATTCAAAGAAATGGATTCAAGTCAGTTTTTTATTGTAAATACAATTGACAAGAGTTAAACTTTTGCCAAAGATAGATATTTGCCATGTACATGAGCTTCGAAAACCCTAATCCTAACTGTCAACTTCAATTAAATTGGTCCACTTGCCAAAATAAACCAACATAATAGTAACAAGTTTAAAAGATGAATTTCATGACTATAATACCAATTAGATTACAAAATTTGTCCTTTCAGTTTACACAAGCTCTGAAACAGAATTGAAGAGAGTGTACCTCATCCCCTGCAAATAATAGAAAAATTCTAGTCATAACCTAATAAAAAATTGTTGCTTCATAAATACTATCAAATCCGCTAGGTCTAAAATCTTCAAAACAGAATAACAAAAATAAAACCACATCATCTGTCAACATTGGATATTTTGCCTTCAGTTTTTCAAAGAATTAAAAAATTTAAATGTTAAACTTGACGCAATTGCTGACTTGTGCAGCTTGGTCACAGGTTTCAAATCTTCATATCAGCCTCTGGCTTACAAGGCTAAGACTATGCCTGTCCACCCACCGAGTCAGAACCTCATGCCCTAGGACACCCCATTGTTACAAAGAAATGTGAAACAACTAAGCAACAACATGGCTTATTGTACCCAAACATCAATATGTTTGATTGATATTCCCCGGAGAAAAGTTCCTCCTCACCAAACACTGAGAATACCATATGGATATCACTCAAACTCTTAAATTAATGAATAAACAAAAAGTCCATAACTATAATTTCAGAGTAAATATTTGTTTTATCCATTCAAAGAATATTCCATCTAATTAGATATTATAAATGGACATTAAAGGACTAATTTTATGCATTTAAAAAAGTAAGAGTAACATGACGCCATGTGTTACTACCTACTAGATGTTGGCAGCACATTTTTTTTTCAATAATATCTACTGTCAGTTGAAGTCCATGTAGTTCCCACAAAGAGAAGGACGAGACCACACAAAATTCATCCAAAAATATATTTTAAAGAATATATTGCTAGCCTTGCTTGTTACAATATTTTGAAGGGGTAAAAATACACCTTTACACTAAATTTTATATTTTTTAGTTATTTTCCATATTTTTTACGATTATACATTATAACATAAAATTTAATCCGTATAAGTGTCACATTCTCAATTTGATCCCTACAAGTAAAAGTTAAGTCCCTATGTATTATTAGATTGGCCCCTACCACTGTTATTTCCTTGCATAGGGATCAAATTAAGAATGTAACATACATGTAGAGACCAGAATAAGGATGCCCAAAACATGTATAAGCCTATAGGAGATCAAATGAAGAATATGTAAGAAATTCAATAATCAATGTAATAAGTGTTTAACTATAGGATCAAATTGAAAATCTGCTCACGTGTGTAATAATATTATGTATGCACACAAATTAGGCCAGACCGGACCAAAATTAACCCAGACTTTCTTTCAAACTCTCAGAATTTTAATGCAGACAAACTCATCAAACTGGAGATTAAACCTTACAATCTCAACAAGAATAATGAATTTATATTTTTCCCCAAAAGAATGTTTGGAAATGGAACAAAATAAAAATGGATACAGCCATAGTTTCTTTCACATTCCAACACATTAAGAGCAACGAAACACATTGAAAGGGTTACAGTCTCACCGAGGACGACGTTGACGCCGAGCTTGTACCTCCGTATTAGCCAGGAAACCCCTTCCACCTGGTGCGGCTTGAGGGTCGCCCTGATCCCAAGCTCTTCCTCAAACGGCGGCGAGTCGCTGGCGCGTGCCTCGTGGTCCAGGATGAATTTGGCAACAACTTGAAGTTTCTGTTCGTAGTTAAGATTCATGGCGTCGATGTGCGTCGGTAGTCTAGGAAGCTTTTTAAGCGAAGAAGTTGTGAGAGAATGAAACGGCTACTCTGTTGTTTTGAAAATATACTGATGCTCAACACACTTTTAATATAACTACATTACTACGTGTATAGGTTAATTTATTACGTGTATATGTTAATTTATTTTAGGCAGTTTCTTCCTGCATCTTACGTTTTTCTTCCTGCACCCCTACAATGTTATGCAAAGACTAAACTATCTTTATTATTTTTTAAAAACCCTAAAATGCTCCTAATTCCTAAAAACCCTAAAACTCACTTTCATTTTCTTCTTCTCAGCGCAGCCGCAACTCCCAGTCCAGATCTTCATTCCGTGCGACGTCATTCCAGAATTCCACATCTCTTTATGCTTTAGGGTGATATTGATGGAAGAGGGCCAAGCACAACCTCACAAGAAAGACAAGAGCCAAGACATGAGCATCCAAAGCCAAACCAAGAGCGTCTAGGGCTAAGGGAGGAGCGTCTAGGCCAAAGAGGAGGAGCGTCTAGGCCAATGAGAGGAGCATCTAGGACCAATTGCTAGGTCCATGGCCAAGCGAATCCATGAAGATTTGTATATGCTACATAAAGGCCCATTAAGGGTAGCTTAGTATTAGTGTAGTGTAAATAGCATAAACTTGATTCCATGAGACTTGACCTAGATTTGCTATAGATTTGGTCACGTTCTAGAAGGATTCCCCACTAGGCCGACCATGTGCCATGTGATGTAATTTGCATTTCATTTTGCTTAGCATTAGGGTTGCATTATGGTCCTCCTTAGCCTATAAAAGGAGGAGCCAACACCTTGTATTTTCAAGACTATTTTGAGTAATG
>Ga0123341_1002564_pt1 | contig 15029 bp, 6 predicted proteins | sample Turbeapinknodule_FD_89959 | JGI IMG/M metagenome (GOLD analysis project Ga0123341, IMG submission 89959) | Root nodule microbial communities of legume samples collected from Mexico - Turtle bean Mexico pink nodule | ecosystem: Host-associated > Plants > Roots > Nodule | place: Mexico: Nepantla... | reverse complement strand
GTATTTTCTTTCTTTATTTATACTTTTTTTTAATAATATTTTTTTTTATATGGTGACAAATGATTATTGATACTTAAGATGTCAGTTTAGCTAAGATGGTAAGTTTCATAGTGATACGTAACATGAGAATTTTAATAAAAAAAATTAGTTTATAAAACTAAGTTTTTTTTATAGTATTACATTTTAAACTAAATTCTTATATTTACATTTTTAATAAAAAAAATTAAGTAACAATAATTTTAATGTGTTAATTGTACCCCAACTAAACACAACACAACAACACCGCCGCCCCCTCCCCTTATATTTCTATCTCTCCCAAGTTTTTTTCTCTTTCTTTTTTCTTTAATTTTTTCATATATCATTTATTTCAAAATCTAATCATACCATGCAATAGCTGGGGAGACAGGGTACATTTCTACCCAATCAGATTTTCAAACAGAGTAAGTTCATTTTTATGCCAGATCCTTTATTTTTTGTTTTTTCTTAGGATTTAGTCATCAATCTTCATGGGGTTAGTTGAGAAAATTGATCATCTCAACTTATTCTACCATATAATGAATTTCAATTATGTTTGGATAACTTGATATAAGTCTCTAGATCCTGGTATAATATTACTACTTGATTTTGGAAACTGCCTTGAAGATAATTTTTTTAGGTAAGGAAAGCTTCCTTTAATTTTTAATTATACCCTCGGCTAGAAGATCTGGATATGGAGGGGACGCCATCCCAAAATTCAAGTTATCTTGCAGGAATGTTGTTTATTTATATATCATTTAAACTTGTAGAAATATTAGATTTTGATTGTTTAGTACTTAGTTGTTGTTTTTTTTTTATGTTAAATAAGGTTTTGAATGTTGTGGATTGTGTTATGAATGATACTGTATGATGAAAATTGTATGGAATTGAAGTCATACATTTGGGACAATGGGATAATGTATGGAGTGATGTTTGTTGTGTATTAAATATTGATGCCTATGTAGTAATAGAGATCTCCTAAATTCACTGGTGATCTAAGTCACATTGACTAATATATCAGGTGATAAAAAGATGATGGGAGAGTTCATGCACATCGTGACATATGAGATGCATGACTTCAGTTGTATTGAACTTACCTTATATTTTTTCTTGGATTCGCTGGTAATCTAAGTCTTGGGTATTAGATCAGGTGTTAGTCTCTGGTAGGACTTACTTAATACAAGTCTTTCGGAAGGCGTCAGTTGTTATTTTTTTTGTTGAATAATATCCTGGATGTGTAGATCCATGTGTGATCTATGTGATTGTTTTATGTTGGGATTTAAAGAAGATTGAATAATTGAGAAATTGATCCATGTAATTTGGTTTTCTCTTTTGATTGAATTGTGTATATTATAAAATTTATTTTCACTAGCTTACCCTTGATTTTCTTGTTGTGTTGTAAACTGCGATGACTGCACTATGTACATGAGCAGATGATCATACAGATGCAGGAGAGCCTGGAAGGCCTTAAGGTTTTGTTTTGCTATGAATTGTATATATTTGTATTTCTATAAGTCCTAATCATGTATTAGAAATGTTTTGAAAAAATCTAACTTTGTATAGAAACATATAAAACTTGTATTGTAATAATTAGATGTATTTTTGGAGTTTTACATTTAATGGAATCAAAGCGGTTCATCCTTAGGATGACCTGAGGGTAGTGAGTTTATTGTGTTTCTCCTGCATATAGCATTTTGTTGAAGTATAACTTTAAGACTTAGTTAAATTTTCTAATAGGATTTTTAACAAAGTTATTTTTGAAATCTTGTTTCAAATTGATTGTTGTGAATAAAGATGAAAATATTAAGAATGAAAAGAATCCTGTTAAAGTGGTGCCTAACATCAAATTACATACAAATTATAAATAATCATTCAAAACATGTCTTTTAAGTGTACTTCAAATTTGTAGAATTAAGATAGAAAATCTTTCCAATTTAGTAAAGAGTGTGCACCCTCAAACATTGAATTTTAGAGTAAAATGATTATCTATATTAAGTGTTGATTTTAGGTTTTGGAGTTGTGTTTTAGGTTAATAATTTTACACCAACATTTGTTTTTCTGTATTATTTTTTTCTATACACAGTAGGTAGTTGTTGTTATTATTAATGGACTCAAATTCTAAGTGAGTGTGAGACATCTATCTTTAGAGGACCTAAATATAATATTTGGGATGAATTGACTTTATGTTAATCACATTTAATTTAAATGTGATGAATAGGAATGCGACATCTTCAAAATTAGAATAATATGGAGTGAGTGGTTGCACAATGAGTATGGAAGGGGTCACAAATTAGGGTTAAGTTGTTTGATAATTTGGCTTCAAATAGAGATAAATAATACAACTTAGAAAAGTAGTATTTCGGCATAGTGGATATTTATACATAGTTTTCCAAAGCAAATGTCAAGGTTGTCTTCAAAGATAAAAGTGGATTTTTTTTGGTATGGTACTTAAGTAGGGTTTGCATTAATGACACCTTAACAAATGGTTGCACCAGAGTAATAAAGTTGTAAATAAATTATACTGGAGATTGAATGGAAAAAATAGATTATTGGGTCGAGTATGCTACCATAAGGTGGGTGTAGCTAGACAAACATGTTGAGGGATAATAGTATGATGGACCAAGTTGCATGAAGTATTAATGCTTTCCAAATAAACATGAGATTCATATGTTCAAAACTTTAAGTTAAAAATTAATATGTGTATAAGGCAACCTATAAATACAAATATAATTGATAACATTTTTGAAGAAAAATGGAGTAAGTGAGAGCTTTGATTGCGGATATGTAACTTTTAGTGCATGTCATTACAACTCAAAAAAATATAATGGATCCCAACCACATGAAAGGCAATATTTTAGTGGAATGTCTTAAGGTTGGCATGGAGATCAAAATTTATGTGAAGCAAATTGACTACTACGGGAGGTTTATATAAGGGTTTTCTGAGATAGTAATGTTGTCAATACAATTGAGCTGCAAAGAGTGAGCTTTTGGCTTGGATAGATTGATAGGAGAAGATTTTTTGGAATTATGGTGAAGGTTGATTAGTTACTAGTATTAACAATTCTCTGCATACAAAAACTTCTTGAGTATAAGGTATCACATTAGTTGCAATACATTTTTTATAACTAATGTGTTTAACGAAAGGTGAGAGGAAGGAAATTGGAGAAATTGAATTTGAAGATTATTCTAAGATTATTAAGTACTGATGAAACTAAAGAATTATCTATGGGAAACTAATGGTATTTTAAGATTTAGGAAAAAAATAGGTGTTCTAGAGGATGAGGAATGGAAACATATATAAGGTATAAGAATCATGAAAGCAATTTCAATTACATCTAAGTGTGACCCAAAGGTATTAATATTTCATGAAATTTATTTTATGACATCGTACAAAAGGAAGATATAGTCAAATTTGTAGTTGCTCGTTTATTTGTAAAAAAAACTCAAAGGTTTCACAAATAACAAATGGAAAGTATGTTAACATAGTTTCACATTTTCATAGTGGAAATGAAATAAGATTTTCATGAGTTTTATCACTTACTTGTCACGAGAAGTGAAGAAACATGACTCAGTGTGAGTAATAAAGGATGGATTAATAAGGACTACACACATTCCGTCTATGGATACAAATGATATACTTAATGTTATGCAGATAATTGGGTGAGCTAAGAGGTCTCAATTTAACAAAAGTGGTGAAAAGGTGACATTGGGTCTTTAACTAATGTTAAGAAAGTTTTTGCTTGGTTGAGTTATTCTTATCTTTGCATAAGGGTGAGGATGAATCATTTAGTTATGCTTTCCATATGCACATTCTACCTTTCCATTTTGATTCCATTATACATATCTCAAGGTTCTATAGATTTCATTGTTTGGTATTTGATCTTGTCTATATTAGTATAAGCTTGGATTAGAGCACATGAGTTTTATTAAAGATATTCGTACGAATAGGCTGTTATGAGGCATCTAACTTACAAAAAAATTCGTGGATCATTGCGTTAGGCACATTAACATCTCTTAGGAAATTTGACAATAATCTTTAAACATAAATATTGTGAAATACTCAAACAACATGTGATTGACCTAGATCGTCTGCTTAAGATGAAGGAAACAACTTTGGGGCCTAAATGCAATATACACCAGAAAGAATGTTGGTCAAGCAAAAATGAGAGTATGTTACATGACTTCATATAATAAGCAATTGCGAGCTAAGTTTTAAGAACTGTGATGATTGAAGAAATCTTTGAGCAAACAGAAATCTGATATAGATAAATGAAGAAAACCTTTAGCTTTTTGTGTTAAGTAAAAAAAGATATGTCGTTTCAGGTGAAACTAGGTAGAGTTTTAGATTCTTAAGTAAAGCAAGCCCTTTGTAGAAATATGGACGTGGTTGAAGTGTTGTCAGACTTTATATGCGGTGATTCCACTTGGGAAATTGAAAAGGTTATATGAGCATCACACCTTAATCTCTTTCTTGGTAAGCTTATTTTCGAGGACAATTTTATTTTTAGTTAGGGATAATGTAATCCCCCATAAACACAACACAACAATCCTGTCCCCCCCTTTATATTTCTTTCTCTCTCAACTTTTCTTCTCTCTCTTCTCTCTCTCTCTCTTCAATTTCTCTCTCATAACTCATCTATTTCAAAATTTGATCACACCATGCAATAGTTGGGGAGATAGGGTACATTTCTACCCAATCATATTTTCAAACAGAGTAAGTTCATTTTTTTTATAAAGATCCTTTATTTTATTTTTTTCCTTAGCATTTAGTCATCAATCTTCATGGGTCAGTTGAGAAAAGTGATCATCTCAACTTATTCTACCATATAAATTGTGTTGTTTGTTTATATATTGTTTAAACTTGAAGAAATATTATTGTGTTGTTGTCTGGAATGGTAGTGCCTCTCGACAATTGTTTTAGATTTTTTTAAAGAGTGGAAAGGTTATGATGGATCTAGAGTTGGAGGTTTGGTTGTTTTTGGATGGCCTTGAGGCAGCTAAGACAAGAAATTGTTGGAGGAAGAGTACTTATGTAGGTGTAAGCAGAACAGATCCTTTTTTGGTGGGACCAGCTGATTAATTGCAGTAAAATGGAGGAGTAGAGGCATTGGTGGTTTCTTAGTGCAGTTGCTGCAGATGTGAAACAGAACCGGGGAGTAGCATTTTTGTATGCCTTACGTGTGATTCTGGGTTTTCTTTGGATATCAGAGTGGAGGCAGAACGTAGCAGTTGCTGGTATGGTTTTTTCAACATACCTTGTTAGTGCATAGATTTTGTTTGTGTGGTTGTTTATGAAGGGCAGCTTTTCCAAGGAGGTTTATTCTTTTGGGGCCTACAACTAATTCCCATCTAGCTGCACCAATGGTCTTCTTTGGATGACAAGGTCAATGGATTTCTTGGTGGTTCCCAAGTTTGTACAGATTCCTACTACAAGAAGTTGAAGAAATGGTATGATCGACCTGCTTGTTCATGCTTCACTTCAATATCCTTGCTAAGGTGATGATGTCGCAGGAAGCAAATGCTACTGGTTTTGGTTTTTGAGAGCTACATCACTTTCTACTCCATTCCCCGCTGGTGTTGAAAGGAAGATTTTGGGTCACAAAGAATGCAAAATCTGTTGTGGGTGCAGTGGCTTCTTGTCTTTTAGAGACAATTGATCTTTAGTGTTCTTTGTCTTTTTTGATTCTCTGGGCTTGGCCCATAGTAGAATCTAGATGGGTTTGGTCTTTTCTATGTGGTTTAAGGGAGTTGTAATGTAAAGGTTGATTTTTCGGAGGGGTCTTAGGATAGTTTTATTATGTCCTAAGCCAAAAGTTGATGGTTTAGTATTTAAGTGTTGTTTTTTTATGTTAAATAGGCTTTTGAATGTTCTGGATTCTGTTTTTGAATGATAACAAATAGGAACCATTGATTATTTTTAATCAAAAGGCCCAAATTTAAAGATAATAAATTCCCTCGGTCACAATTTTCCTCTCTCACTTTCTATTTAAACTTCCTCACATTCATCTTCTTCATTAACACTCATAAATCTCCTTGCACTCATCTCCTTCGTCCATATTTATCTCTTTCACCTACATTTCCTCCTTCATTCACACCCATCTCCTTTACCACACTTATCTCCTTCATTCACACTCATATTCACATTCATCTCCTTTTACACTTATCTCCATCCTCACTCATTCTTTATCAAGTACAATTTTTTTCTATTTTCTATTTTTTATTTGTATTTTTTAAAAGATAAAAGCGTCGAACAATAAACTTCTTTTAAATTATTGCTATTAGTGTCAGCCAGACCAAAATAAATTAAATTAATATTACAAATATAAGATTTTTTAAAATTAATAGTCAATGTTAAATTTCTTTAATTAAAAAAATATTTAAAAATTAATGATTAATCGGCTTGGCCGACCTATTTAGAGTTGACTTTTAAAAGTCATGGCTAATGAATGAGTGTTTATGATTTAGAGTGTACAAATGTATGACACAAATTTGACTACTTAGCATTAATTTTTAGTGTTACTGTCAACTTTTGATTTTGATTGATGTTAAATATTTATTTTTTATAATGAATTTCTAATGACTTTGTAAGGAGTAGCTTATCACATTTGACTTTTAGAGGTAATTTTCCTTAAGTTTAGCTATGCATTCATATACTTTTAGTTCTCTTTTAGTTCTATTTTAGTTAAAAGCCAACAGAAAAGGAAAACAAAGTTTTATTCCTTTAAATAATTACAATTAAGAGTATTTTTTTTTTTTTTTTGTCTATTTAGTATGCTTTGTGATAACTCATATCTAGAAAACTGAATGGATGAAATAACTATCACCTAGTCTTAGAGTAGTTATCACCTAACCTAGGATTCAGTAGTCTTTTAAGACCTTCTATGGGTTTCAACAAAACAACCATACATATATCATTAGCAAAAATATGCACCAATTCATGGGTTATCCATCTTTCAAATCATTTACCTTTGTATCGAATCACTAGTCCAGAAAGGCAAAATGAATTCAGCTATTTTACATTTATAAGGGCGGTTATATAGCCGCATTTGATCAGCACACATTCTTAAATCGGAGATTTACAAGTGTGGCTATTTGGCCACATTCGTAAATGTGATTTATAAATGCAACTATGGTAAATAGCCGCATTCTTATTTAATTATTTAAAAATAAATAAAACCCTAAGGCAGCAATAGCAGTGGCAGCAGCAACAATAGAGCAAATACGACATATCAATAACCCAAACAGCAGACAATGAAGCAATGGTGACCTTCGTCAATACAAGAAAACAAATAGATAAGAGAAACGAAAAAATATATAAACCAATGGTGAAGAAGAAAGAGAACTCGAAACAAACTTACAATGACACAAAGAAGACAATGAAGGCTCGTAGAAAACGAGAGGAAGCACGAGAGTAGAAACAAAAGAGAAAATGAAGCGTCAGAGAACCCTTCGCCAATGCAAGAAAACAAATAAGTGAAAAGAAAAAAATTTATAAACCATTGGTGAAGAAGAAAGAGAGCGAATCAAAACGAACTTACAATGGTACGAGAACACAATGAAACTTGCAGAAGAAGAGAGGAACACCAGAGCAGAAACAAAGAGAAAACACGAAGCGCCAAAAAGAAAGAAAGTATGAAAGCGAAAGTGACGCGCTTCAAAATTAGGCGCTTTGATTTACGAATGCGACTATTATAAATAGTCGCATTCGTAAATCATGCGCTTTGATTTAAGAATGCGGCTATTTAAATAGTCGCATTCGTAAATCATGCGCTTTAATTTAAGAATGCGGCTATTTAAATAGTCACATTCGTAAATCATGTGTTTTGATTTAAGAATGTGGCTATTACAAATAACCGCATTCATAAATGAAATTCATTTAAAAAATGTCACCGCATTTTGAATGATAGCGACTAATCCTAAAACCGCATTAAATAAATAGTCGTTGTTTATACATTTTGTGCTAGTGAATGTTGTAGTAGCTTCCTTGCTCATGAATACAAGTTCCTCCACTAGCACATTCTCATATCAATTGGCCTTTTCGAAAGCATGGAATTCGGCCTCATCCTTCAGTTAAACAACATATTTTCTACACATAGGTTATTACTTTGCCACCACACTTCAAATTTAAAGTGGGATTCTTGTAGTCCTGGCCACACCCTTCATATATATCCTTTAAGTCTTCCTCCAGTATGTCTTGGTAGGTACATTTACACCATGAATAACATAGTTCAATATACCTCTACTTAGACATATATCTTCCTTACCCAATTTATCCAAGAACATTCTGGTGTGGGGTTAGGGTTGGTAATGAGTATGAGTATGGACATAACTAATTGCTTTAGACTATTAGGCTTGAGAATATGAGACAATATTATATATAATTGTGCACAATGTAATAGTTGACAAAACTATAAATGCGGAGAGTGGCCCAAATAGGAGAACACATAGATATATATCAAATACTGAAAACAGATTTTAGTGACAAAGATAAAGGATTCAAAACATGTTTAGTGTTTAACAAATGTAGGAATATCAAGTTGAATTGAAACAATAATGGAACTTAAGAAAATATATGTTTACTATTTTTTAAGATCTGGTGCTGCAGCTGCATATTTGGTTTGTGTGAGGCAAGGTGGATAGAACCTATATCAGTTGAAGTAATATTTATCTTAATTTTCACCTCTGTAGCAGCGTGTGAATTGAGTCTGCAATATTAAGTTTTGGGGTTTTGTTATTCTATCATCTTTTTCCTTTAACGACCTTAATATACGTATAAAAAACACAATATATAATATAATATATCTATGCATTAAATTATCTTGTCTATATTCATAATAATATTGACTTATATAATATGTAGATAAAAAAAAAATGACATATGTAATATTAACGGTTCACTTTTAGTGGCAGCCTCCTTTTGATGTTGTTGTTAGGTTGTACGTAGTAGTTATAATGTGTTAACTCTAAACTTCTAAATTTGACTCATATTTTCATTAAAAAAAATAAGTTATTATTGTTTCAAAAAATTATTCCACATATTTTTAGTGATATTGATATAATATTTATAAGATTTTTCACTAAAGTTGACAAAATAATCTCTTTTCTTTTTTCTTGTTGTTGGTGAAAAATAAATTAAATTAATCTATAATACACTTAGGAACTATTTTCACGATAACTTTTGGCACATGTCACTTAAAAAAATCAAAATTCAAACACTTAAAGACTTACCCAAAAAGCATTCACCAAATGCATTATGGAGATGGCACGTGACTTCTCCGTTTCTTCTTCATTCTCCATCCTCTCTCGTCTCTCACTTCATGTTCCACTCTGGTCTCTCTCCTCTCTCACTTCACGGTCTCTCTCTTCTAACCCTTCCGCTAGGGTTTCGTCGCCAAAATCTTGATTTTGTTTTTCTCTCTAAAGCTCACTCTCTATGTGTTTCTTCTCTGTTTTATACTTATTACTTTTTTGGGTTTTCGAAATTGTTTTCCTCAGTTGAATATATTTTGTATTACGATTTTAACTACACTTTACTCCTCCGATTTAGACCTCTTTTTCCAAAAATGTTATGTTTAGGTGGATCTCAGTTTTATAGTGTTTTTTAACCTTTTTCCATTTTCATGTTTATTTTTTCACTTTTGATATTTTTTGGGTTGTGACATTATTTTGTTGAGCTCAATATGGTTTACACATTGTTTTCCTTTTTTTTTTCCTCGGCTTTCTAAAAATCTTGTGTTTAGGTTTTGGTTTGGTGGATCTTTGTTTTTTTTGGGTTTTTTTAACCATTTCCTTTTCTGACAAGATTTTATTTAGGTTATACTCCTTTAGGGTTTAGGCAGTACATTTGAATTTTGAAATCACGAAGATTTGTATTCATTCATTCTTTCACTATATATATATATATATATATATATATATATTTGTGGTTAGTTTTTTTTTTCTCATTCATTGATATTGTTGTGCATTTTGGCATTTCATTTTGTTATATTGAATGTTTATGTGAGAATGTCTCACTTGCATAAACATGTAATACCATCAAATAAGTGAATCTTGAAAGAGAAAATTAGATGTTTATAGCAATGGTTGTTCGTTTGTGGTTTGAGGCCGATTTCAACAAACTGAAATTTCCATTTTACATGAAGTTGGTAATCCAAGATAATCCAAATTTAGTATTATTATTTTTTGTACACTATTTTAATATGTTTAATGCTTCATATTTTTGAAAGGAGATACAATTCATGTTTCTGTTAAGAGGACTCTTATTTATAAACTCCAGAACGACATTGTTGAGGAAAAGGTGTACTCTTTTCAATTTTTTAGTGTTGCCACTAATTCCGGTTGTTATATTTACAAAATTAGCTTTTAGTTTAGTACTAAGGTAACGTACTCTTTAGATAATGATTTGATTTCAACTTTAACACCTCACTACACTCCATTGTCTATGGTGTCTGTACCTGGGTTTGATACTAATTACTTAGTTGGTAAGACGAATGTATATGTTTTAAGCTCAATATAATTGTATCCACTTTTACTAAGTCATTCGTTTGTGCACATGTTATTGGACTTCTCACTGGTGCGGGCACTGAAAGAGAGCTTTAAAGAACAGGGAAAACAACAAAGTTGAATGTTATCTTCATTGAAGCTAATGGATAACATATTATTCTCCATGTTCACAAGTAAGTTTTTACATGGTAGGTATATATTTGACATGATTATAACTGCATGGTATATTTTTTTAAAGTTTAGATAAGGTTTGTTTCCAAAACTATTTGGACAACACAAAAATTGTGTACAACATGGAGTTCAAAAAAGAAAGAGAATTTAAACCAAGGTGATTTAAAAACATATTTATTTATTGAATACATTATTTTTATTATTATTATAGTTAATTTTTTTTATGTAATATGACCACATGTTTAAACTATGTTGGATGATTTAGTCTCTCGGTTCTCCTTCTCAAGGATTGAGTCAATTGTTCAATGAGGAAAACATAATATTGAAGATGACTTTGTGCACTTCATTCCAATAAATACAATTCAAGGACTTAAAACATTGTAAAGAGGTATAATTAAAATTTAGTCAGTTTACTACATAAATCAATTTAGTATATTTTGAGGTTATAATTATTTTTTTTTTCTAGGAAACCACTTTTGTTGTTTTGACAACCATAAAACATATTCTAGATGATGATGATTGGAAGCATATACTTTATGCTTAAGCATTAAAGCAGTGTATATAGATTCCAAAATATTTTTTTCTGAGAAGTGTAACAAACATGTTATAAAGGTTCACCCAATGTGATCTTCTTTTCAATATTATATATTCATTATAGATAAATTTTGCAAATTGTAATATTAATTTTTCGTTTGTTTAATTTAAATTTTAGGTATAAATTAAAGGTTTGAGTTATTGATGATACAAATTCAACGAATTTTGTTCTTTTTTATGGAGATGCTACAACATTGATAAATAAAGATTTTGCTGAAGTCATTGAATGTCATGACAAGGTCAAATTATAAGCATTTTGTTTACTATTGATGTATTCATATAATGTTTATGTATTCAATTATTAAACCACTCAATTGTTTATTTTTTAACCATTTAGAATTGCACTAGTACAAAATACTTCATTAATGACACCCTTTAAAGACGGTTTGGAGAAAACTGTCATAAAAAACGAAGCGGTGGCAATCTTGTAATTTTTTTGAATTTTTTTACACTTTTAACGATAGTTCGCCACAGAACCGTCGTTAAAAGTGGGAGCAGGCGATACAACGACGGTTCACTCCCAGAACTGTCGTTAAACCCATACCCTTTAAAGACGGTTCTCTAAGAACCGTCGTTAAATCCTACACTAAATACATTCATTCTCCTATTCTGTCTCACACTCCCATTCCTTCTCACATTTTCCCGCTACTTTGCCAACAACCGCGCGACCGCCGTCTGCCAACCACCGACCGTCCAACTGTTGACTGTGTCTCGCCGTCTGCGCCCCGCGGACTGCTGACCGTGCCCCGATCGACCGCACCACTATCGCGCGACCGCCCAACTGCGCCTACCGACCGCACCCTACCACCCGATCGCACGCAACCCTAAGACGGCCGACTCGCGCCACCACCCACCAGCCCGACCGACCCCTGCCGTGCGCGATCGACCAATCGCCCCTTGCCGTCTGCGCGCGACGTTACCCTACCGCCCGACCGCGCGCAACCCTAAGACGGCCGACCCACGCCACTGCCAACCAACCCCTGTCGTGCGCGACCGACTAACCGCACCCTACTTCCTGTCGCGCGCAACCCTAAGACGACCGATCGACCCCTGCCTCCACTTCTCGCGCCGACCCACGCCACCACCGACTGCACTTCCGTGACCACCGTCTTGCGACGCACACCTTGCCGCGACTGCTTGCCATGCCCTCCAGCTGCGACCGCCGATCCTTTTGAGGTTAGTATATTCTTATTTATTATCACCTATATTTTGAAAGTATTCTTTTGAGTTAGATATTGATTCTTTATATTGAACGAACTTGTTCTGAGTCCGAAGGTGTCCGACCTTCGGCAATTTTGATTTAATTTTTAGTCATTATATATTGTTTTGAGATATTGAACGCATTGGTTCTGAGTCCGGAGGTATCCGACCTTCGACAATTTTTGATTTATTTTTTAATGGTTATATATTGTTTTGACATATTGAACGCACTGGTTCTGAGTCCGGAGGTGTCCGACCTTCGACAATTTTAATTTATTTTTTAATGATTACATATTGAAACTATTGGTTTTGAGTCCACAGTGGTTCTTAGTTTAACAGTTCTATGGATCAGAGTTGGATTAATACACCACGAATAAGTGATACTTACGAAAAAGGGGTGGAAGAATTCATACAATTTGCAGAACATAATGTCGTTAGTTGTAAGAATGGAGTAAGGATAAGGTGTCTTTGTATCAATTGTTTAAATGGAAGGATATTGAGTGTTTCCGAAATAAGAGAACATCTTTTGTGTGATGGATTTTTGAAAAGTTATACAACATGGACGTGGCATGGTGAATTGTTAGACTTGCAAAGTGTGCGCAGAGCTTCGAAGATGGTTCATTTCTCAATGGATGATAGATTAAAAGACATGATTCGTGATGTGGGAGCAGAATCTTTTGCTAATGCAGTTTTCGAAAATATGTCTAATGCAGAGACTCCTTTGTTTTAGGATTCTCTTGTTGAGCAATCAACACAAGGGACTTGTAATCCATGTGGTCGCAATGATATTCTTAATGTTGCTCTTGGACGACCTGAGCACCCTGGACGTGTTCGTGTAGCTGGATATGGGGTTGGGATTCGCTCATACTTTGGACCTTCATCACATAGCAAGGAACAATCGTCCAATCAATCGAGCCAAGAGTATTTACTACAATTACGTTAGCAGTTAAAGGCTGAGGTAACTCAAGAGCTTAAAGAAAGCTTCATGGAGGAGTTTAATGTGCGAATGGAAATGGAGTTTAAAAAGTGGTGGGAAGGTTTAGGACTCTCTCAGCAACCACCTACTATGGTAGAAGATGAACCAGCTCCGCCTACTATTAAGAAAGTCAACACTAAAGGGAGTTGTTCGGTGGTTGATCTATCGGGGGATGACTTTAGCTCAACTAGCCAATGTGAGTTATATATTGAGTGTAAATCTTTGACCCGATTTGTTGCCTTGGGTAAGTGTTATGAAGGGGTCACAATGTTACACAATGTGTCTCTTCCTTCTAATTTCATGAAGGTCACGGTGGAGAAGGTCCTTTATGGTGATCTTGCAGTTCCTGTGCCGACATCAGAGGTCACAATTGTAGAAGAGACATTACATACTTTCGTTGCCTGGCCTAGACATCTCGTCAAACCTATAGACTCTATGGTATATCTTTGCACTAATACTAATAGAATTATATATTAGATATATTACATTCTAACTAATTTAAGTATTTGTTTGTTTGTTGATGAGTAGCAAGAACCTAAGACAAAATTGCCTCTGCGAAAGAAGAAAATATTCTCCATTGATGATCTTGTGGCGGCATTGGTGGAAGTTGCTACAGAATTAGATACAACTATCTTAGAGGTTCCATGGGATGCAAATGTTTTTGGAAGGCATAATAATCTACCGTTGTATGTTCACATCTCTGATTTGTTGGACCTTGCAGCCAGAGATCAAGAGATTAACGTAACAGTTATGCAATTATGGATGATGTAAGTTCAAATATTAAAATCTTTATACTTTTGATTTATTAAATATATTAGTACTAACTTATTGAAATTTAGGTATCTTTTTGGATTATGCTTTGATGAGGCGAAACACAATATATATGGGTTTTTAGACCCTAAAATCATTTAATCAATTGGAAACAAGAAGTCGGAAACACAAACATACATCACCACTGCCTTAAAGAATGGTGGAAAACACATTTATTTTGCTCCGTACATTCATGAGTAAATTCTTATTTATTAAATAAGTTTTAATAAATTATTGAAATAAGAGAAACTAATTAACTGATTTGTTATACAGGCGTCATTGACAACTATTGGTCATATCTGTTCAAGATCATACCGCTACATGGTTTTGCTCTTTGCATAAAAAACCTCCTACCTATTTTAAAAACATTATAGATAGGTACGACAATTTCATTTAACATTTATTATTACTTATATAATATATAATGTTATATATTCTAACATGAAATCTTATTATTTTAGTGCTTACTCTGGATATAATATGTTATGTGGGAGGAGAACTTCAAACGCACAAAAACTCACTTTGATGTACCTTAAGGTATTTAAAGTATATTTGTTCACTCAATTTAATGTGTTTCACTCATTCATTTAATACATTTATTTTCACATGCAGTCCAACAGGCAACCTAGAAATTATAAGTGCGGTTATTATGTTATGCAGTGGATGTTGACTATTTTGCAAGCTGAAATTAAGAAAGGTTGGGATCAGGTAATACCTCAATACAATAAACACTTTAAAATTTGAGATTTATTATTCATGC
>Ga0123341_1002561_pt1 | contig 15034 bp, 14 predicted proteins | sample Turbeapinknodule_FD_89959 | JGI IMG/M metagenome (GOLD analysis project Ga0123341, IMG submission 89959) | Root nodule microbial communities of legume samples collected from Mexico - Turtle bean Mexico pink nodule | ecosystem: Host-associated > Plants > Roots > Nodule | place: Mexico: Nepantla... | reverse complement strand
TGGCCGGCGCCGGCCAGGAAATCTCGACGCGTCCGTTTCAGCTGGTGACCGGGCGCAACTGGATGGGCACCGCCTTCGGCGGTGCACGCGGCCGCACCGACGTGCCTGACATCGTCGACTGGTACATGCAAGGCAAGATCCAGATCGACCCGATGATCACCCACACCATGCCGCTCGAAGACATCAACAAGGGCTTCGAGCTGATGCACAAGGGTGAAAGCATCCGCGGCGTGGTGGTGTACTGACAAATCGTATTCTGGAAATAGGGGCTCACATGTTTATAGGTTCGCCACGAGAGCGGCTTGAGGGGGAAGCACGCGTCGCAATGACGCCGGACAGCGCCACCCAACTTCAGAAACTCGGATATCAATGTGCCATCGAAACGGGCGCTGGCAAACTCGCCGGCTTCTCCGATGACGCCTATCGCGCAGTTGGCGTTACGATCGTCGACAGCGTTGAAGCACTCTTTGCAAGTGTAGACGTCATCGCCAAGGTGCGCGCGCCGGAGCCAAGCGACATAGCAAGGCTTTCGAGCAGCAAGACGCTGATCTCCTTATTCTATCCGGCGCAGAACAAGGAGCTTCTTGAGCAAGCGAAGGCGACAGGCGCAAACGTGATTGCGATGGACATGGTGCCGCGCATTTCTCGCGCCCAGAAGATGGACGCGCTGTCCTCCATGGCTAACATCGCAGGCTATCGCGCCGTGATCGAGGCCGGCAATAATTTCGGCCGCTTCTTCACCGGCCAGGTGACCGCGGCCGGCAAGATCCCGCCAGCCAAGGTTCTGGTCATTGGCGCAGGCGTCGCCGGTTTGGCCGCCGTCGGCACCAGCGTTTCGCTCGGCGCCATCACCTATGCATTCGACGTTCGACCGGAAGTGGCCGAGCAGATCGAATCGATGGGTGCCGAATTCGTCTTCCTCGACTTCAAGGAACAGCAGCAGGACGGCGCGGCGACGGGTGGCTATGCGTCGCCATCGAGCCCCGAATTTCGCGAAGCGCAGCTAAAGAAGTTCCGCGAGATCGCGCCGGACATCGACATCGTTGTCAGCACCGCGCTGATCCCGGGCCGTGACGCGCCGAAGCTCTGGCTTGCCGACATGGTCGCCGCGATGAAGCCGCGTTCCGTGGTGGTCGACCTTGCGGCGGAACGCGGCGGGAATTGCGACCTGACCGTTCCGGATCAGAAGATCGTTTCTGAGAACGGCGTCACCGTCATCGGCTATACTGATTTCCCGAGCCGCATGGCCGCGCAGGCCTCGACCCTCTATTCGACGAACATTCGCCACATGATGACGGACCTGACGCCGAAGAAGGATGGCGTTCTCGTCCATAACATGGAAGACGATGTTATTCGCGGAGCCACTGTAGCGTTCCAAGGCGAGATCACCTATCCGCCACCGCCGCCGAAGATCCAAGCGATTGCCGCCCAGAAACGACAAGAAAAGCCCAAGGAGCTGACGCCGGCAGAACGGCATGCAGCCGAAGCTTCCGCCTTCAAGTCGGCAACGCAGCAGCAGGTCAGCCTGCTCGTCGTCGGCGGTATTCTTATGGCGCTTATCGGCGCCTATGCACCGTCGGCCTTCATGGGCCACTTCATCGTCTTCGCGCTTGCCTGCTTCGTCGGCTTCCAGGTCATCTGGGGTGTCAGTCATTCGCTGCATACGCCGCTGATGGCCGTGACCAACGCGATTTCCGGGATCATCATCATCGGTGCGTTGCTGCAGATCACAGCAGGCGGCTGGCTGGTGACCGCCCTTGCCGCCGTTTCGGTGGCGATCGCCACCATCAACATCGTCGGCGGCTTCATGGTCACCCGGCGCATGTTGAATATGTTCCAGAAATCGTGACGCCAGCCCCGGGGATAAGAACCATGTCTATCGGTATCCAGACCGCGGCCTACATCGCCGCATCCGTTCTCTTCATCCTTTCGCTCGGCGGCCTTTCCGGTCAGGAAAGCGCCAAGCGCGCCGTATGGTACGGCATATCAGGCATGGCAATAGCCGTGCTCGCGACCATCCTCGGGCCGGGAGTCGGGCTTTCCGTCATCCTGATCATCATGCTCGTCGTTGGTGCTGTCGTCGGCACGCTGCTGGCGCAGCGCGTAGAAATGACGGGCATGCCGCAGCTCGTGGCGGCGCTACACTCCTTCGTGGGTCTTGCTGCCGTACTGATCGGCCTCAACTCCGACATGACGGCACATGAGTTCGCGACCAATGCGGAAAAGATCATCCATGAAGTGGAAATCTTCCTTGGCGTGTTCATCGGTGCGGTGACCTTCACCGGCTCGATCATCGCCTATGGCAAGCTTTCCGGCCACATCGGCGGCAAGGCACTTATCCTGTCCGGCCGGCACATATTCAATATCCTGATGGTGCTCGGGTCGTTTGTGCTGATGATTATGTACATGAAGGGCGCGGGTTCATGGACGCTCTACCTGATGACACTGATGGCCTTTGTCATCGGCGCTCATCTCGTCATGGCCATCGGCGGCGCCGATATGCCGGTCGTGGTTTCGATGCTCAACTCCTATTCCGGCTGGGCGGCCGCGGCGACGGGCTTCCTGCTCGGCAACGACCTTTTGATCGTAACCGGAGCGCTCGTCGGCTCGTCGGGCGCGATCTTGTCCTACATCATGTGCAAGGCGATGAACCGCCAGTTCCTGTCGGTCATTCTCGGCGGCTTCGGCAATGCCTCAGGCCCGGCGATGGTCGTTGAAGGCGAACAGGTTGCCATCGATGCCGAAGGTGTTGCCGCGGCGCTCAACGATGCCGACTCGGTCATCATCGTTCCGGGTTACGGCATGGCGGTTGCGCAGGCCCAAAGCGCGGTTTCGGAACTCACCCGCAAGCTGCGCGCCGCCGGCAAGAACGTGCGCTTTGCGATCCATCCGGTTGCGGGCCGCCTGCCTGGTCACATGAACGTCCTGCTCGCAGAGGCCAAGGTTCCCTACGACATCGTGTTGGAGATGGACGAGATCAACGACGACTTCCACGAGACCGATGTCGTCATCGTTATCGGCTCGAACGACATCGTCAATCCAGCCGCGCAGGAAGATCCTAACTCGCCGATCGCAGGCATGCCTGTGCTCGAGGTCTGGAAAGCCAAGCAGGTTTTCGTCTCCAAGCGCGGCCAGGGTACCGGCTATTCCGGGATCGAGAACCCGCTGTTCTACAAGGCAAACACCCGTAGGTACTACGGCGACGCCAAACAATCGGTCAACGGCCTGCTTCCAAAGCTGGCCTGAGAGCCTGATAGTGAGCGGCGTCCCGAACTGAAGAAACGTTCTCAGAGCAACGTGTCCCTCGGCAGCCATAAGACCTTCACCGGCAGGCTACCGTTGCGCGCGCTGGATCGTTCGTTCGGAGGTCGCCCGACCACATCAACGCGTGACAGGTTGTGGAGACCGGCCCGTCCACATGCGGCTAAGGCCGCTCCAACGGCTTGCGCCAGGTCGCGAGATCGCCTGCAAGTATATGAGCGGAAATGACAACGCCCATGGCTACGAGTGCCACGGACGCGGAAAGGCCTTGATTGATGCTATCTTCAGCTCGAATTTCAGCCGTGAAATATCTGACTGGCCGGAAGGCGCTAACCGTGATTTGGATCGTCGCTCAGCGTATGACCTAGAGATCCGCCCGTGATGCGAGCGGATCTATTGTCATTCTTCGGGAGCGATACGAACGACGATTCCACTGAGAGTCTCGTCAAAGGGGATCTGACAGGAAAGCCGCGAGTTCTCTTGACGGTAGTCGGAGCCCTCCAGCAACTCACTCTCGTCGACCGAAGGCGTTGCCAGGCTTGCGATTTTGGGTAACTCCTCGACGTATAGGTGGCAGGGGGCACAGGAAAGGCACCCGCCACACATTGCAAGCAGTTCATCAAAGCCCGCGCTTCGGATATTCTCCATCAGCGAAGCACCCACTCTTCCCTCGAAACTATGCAGCTCTCCGTCCCGCGTACGCACTGATATCATAGACATTTTTTCCTCCGCTTTCATTTCGGGCCTCGAATGCCTCACAGCACTTCGGGGCTAAGTTCCTTGAGTTGTTTCGATGTGTCGGCCAGGGCGTTGCGGTCGATCCTAGCTGAGCTATCGACAAGCTTTCGTCCTTGCACGTAGTCGCGAGACGCGTTGACACAATCGAGGGCCAGAACGGCTCCATCTTTGAGATAGACGACGCTGAAGCTCCGGCTGGCCGGACTACCCCGTGTCACCACGCTGTCAAAGCCGTAGTTGAGACCAACTGTCTGCATCCTCAAATCGTATTGATTGGACCAGAACCAGGGCGTCGCGTCATAAGGCTTGAGTTCGCCGCAGATCGCCTTGGCGGCGGTCATAGCCTGATCCGTCGCGTTCTGCACAGATTCAATGCGAATGCCACGACCATGTCGTAGCCGAGCGCAGTCTCCGATGCAGTAAATGTCCGGCAGGGATGTCTCGCAAAACTCGTTGACATCCACACCGTTTGAGCCTTCTGCACCGGCTTCGATCAGCGGGCCGGCCGAAGGGATAATGCCGATTCCGACCACGACGATATCGGCCGCGATCGTCTCGCCGGTCGCAAGCACCACGTTCTTAAGGCGGCCATTGGAACCTTCCAGAGAGCCGACACTACAGTTGAGGCGGATGTCGACCCCATGTGAGCGATGCTCGGCTTCGTAGAACCTCGATACCGGCTCCCCGGCCACGCGCGCAAGCACGCGGTCGAGCGCCTCGACCAAAGTCACCTCTTTGCCGATCTCTCGGAACACCGCTGCCGCTTCGAGACCGACATAGCCGCCGCCGACGATCACGATCCTTTCGGCGCCGGGGAGGACTTCGACGAGCGCGTCGCAATCCGCCTTGCTGCGGATATAGCAGATTCCGGCCAGATCGCTGCCGGGGCAGGAAAGCTTCCTCGGTTCGCCACCGGCCGCCCAGACGAGTTTGCCATAGGAGAAGCGTTCGCCCAGGTCCGTGACGATGACATGGGCTGCCGCATCGACGGTGGTCACACGCCTCCCCAGCATCAGTTCCACCTGCCGAGAGGTCCAGAAATCCTCCGGCCTCAGATGCATCCTTTCGAAGGATTTCTTGCCTGCGAGATATTCCTTCGAAAGCGAAGGGCGGTCGTAGGGAACTTCCGGCTCAGCGCCGATCAGCGCAACGCGTCCCGTGAACCCGGACTGCCTGAGCGCTGCCGCGGTCTGCGAGCCGCCATGTCCACCACCGACGATGATGCAGTCGAAAAAGCGATTGTTGTCCTCCCGCGTCATTGTCACTGCTCTCTCTCGGCACCGATGAGGACGAAGCACATGGTCGCGGGCTTGTCGCCCTTGTTGCGCCAGGCATGGCGCGTGCCACATTGGACGACGACATCGGCTTGCTTCAGGAGCGTTTCGGCGCCGTCATCGAGCTCGAGCCAGACCTCGCCGTCGAGGACAATGTCGTAATCCACTGTGTCCGTGGTGTGCATTCCGGGGGCGTCGGGCTCGAACGCCTGGATCAGGCCGGGGATATGCACCGCCTGCTCCTCGAACGCGGCCGCCGGATCGACAGTCGCGAATACCGAGTCCGGTGGGAAGACGACGATCATCAGCTTCGTCTGGCCCGGTTCGGGGGTGATCATGATTTGCGGCGGCGCCTGTTCCGCATGATTCTGCGGAAGGAGGGGTTTCGCCGCAGTGGCATAGAGGACCGATGTCAAATGTCCTGGCACTGCGCCGTAGAAGTGGGCGTTCGGCGGCGAGCCGTCGCTGAGAAAGACCGATTTGCCATTCCTGATGCCGGTAACCACGCGCCGGGGCACACGGATTTCAGTCGCCTTACTCATAGATCAGGCCTTTCGCTTTCAACTGTGGACGCATGTTGTTGATGTCGAGGCTAAGCTTTCCGGATTCGTAGAGGCCGCGCTTCTCATCCTCCATCTTTTGGCGATTGCGGGCCTTCTCGAGGACCGACGCCGCCTCGTCACGTTTGACGAAGCAAACGCCATCGTCGTCGGCGACGATGACATCGCCCGGCTCAATGTAGGCTCCGGCGCAGACCACGGGGACCTGAACGTTTGCAAGCGTTTCCTTGACTGTTCCCTGGGCCGATATTGCCTTCGACCAGACGGGAAAGTTCATGGACCGAAGGTCGAAGACATCGCGTACGCCGGCATCGATCACCAGCCCCAGAATTCCGCGAGCCTTGCACGATGTCGCGAGAAGATCGCCGAAATATCCGTCCGTGCATGGCGAAGTTGGCGCGACGACCAGGATGTCGCCGGGCTGCGCGACCTCAAGGGCGACATGGATCATCCAGTTGTCACCCGGTGGCACCTCGCAGGTGAGCGCGGTACCGCCGATGCGCGCGCCCTCGATCACCGGGCGGAGATGCGGGGCCAGCAATCCCTTGCGACCCTGCGCTTCATGGACTGTGGCGACACCCAGCTTGCCTAGGGCTTCGCACATCTCGCGATCCGTCCGCAGTGTCTTGGTCATTACCTTCATTGGGAACCTCCCGAGATGCAATCAAACGTATTTCAACCAGCCGACCGCGCCCTGGAGGAAGCTGCGCTCAAACACGCCTGCGGCGTTGGATCTGGCTGCTTCGTCAAGCAGGTTGGCGCGGATCATCAAGTCGACCGTGGTATTCATCGCACCTTGCGGAATAGAGAGATCGCCGGGCCACATGCCCATGTCGCGCATGTAGCGAAGGCCGCGCGAGGCGAGTTCGGTGTCGTCTTTCGTGGTAATTCGCTGGAAAATCGGAAGCGTGATATCGTCGCGGCTCGGGTCATTTGTTATCGAATAGGCCTCGAACAGCGCCTTGAGGAAACGGCCGACCACATCGCGGTTGCCGTCTAACCAGCTTTTGCGGCCGATGACAGCGGCGAAGACGATCTCCGGGATGACATCATTGATCTCGCCGATCAGGTTGTAGCCTTCGCGTTCTGCGAGGAAATTCCATGGCGCAGGCTGCGGGGCGCAGTCAATTTCCCCCGCCTGCAGGGCTTCCCAGCGCTTGGTGTGGATGCCGGCGAGTTCGAATTCGTAGTCGCCGGGATACCGCAGGCCTTCCTTGGACAGCAGCATTTGGGTGTAGATCGCTGTGCCCTCTGTCAGCGACGAGGTGCCGACCTTTTTGCCCTTGAGGTCCTTGATCGTCTTGATCGAAGGTTGAGCGACGAGCGACATCGGCAGGCGATTGGAATTCGAGGCGATGACCCTGAGTTCGCCGCCTTTGACGAAGTTCGAGACGGCACCTTCAGGTGGGGTTATCGCAAGATCGGCCTCGCCTTCGACAACGGCGGTAGTCGCCTTGTCGACGGTGCCCATCTTCTTGTATTCGATCACCAGCCCGTGCTTGGCGAAAATTCCATGCTCTTCGGCCACGAAGACCGGGAGCCAGTTGAACCCTTGCGCCCCGCCGGCGAGGCTTAGACGTTGGCTGGAAGCCATATGTTTTCTCCCTGACAATTTCGAGGCTTCAAAGGCCGCGCTTGCGCAACCGCTCATCCAGAAGCGGGTAGACCCGACGTGCGTTTCCTTCAAAGACTGCGTGTCTTTGTTCGTCATCAAGCGTGAGCTGGTCGATGTATCTCTTGGTGTCGTCGAACGGATGCCCTGTCTCCGGGTCGATCGCTTTCACAGCACCGAGCAGCTCGGAGCCGAACAGGATGTTCTTGATGTCGACGACGCGGAAGAGCGTATCGATGCCCGCCTGGTGATAGACGCAGGTGTCGAAGAACACATTGTTCATGAGGTGCGTGTCGAGGCCCGGCTTTTCGAGCATGATCGACAAGACGCGATAACGGCCCCAGTGATACGGCGCAGCCCCGCCTCCGTGCGGTATGAGGAGCTTGAGTTCCGGATGGCGCTCGAACAGGTCTCCCTGAATCAACTGCATGAATACCGCCGTATCCGCGTTGATGTAGTGCGCACCCGTCATGTGAAGGCACCGCTCGCAGGAACTCGAAACGTGGATCATTGCGGGGACCCTGAGGGCGACCATGGCCTCCCACATAGGGTCCCACCATGGATCGTAGATCGGCGGGGCACTCCAACGCCCGCCTGATGGGTCGGGGTTGAGATTGCAGCCCACAAAGCCGTTTTCGACGCAGCGCTCCAACTCCTCGATGACATCAGATAGGTCGCCATCGACTGTTTGAGGAAGCTGGCAGACGGCTGCGAAATTATCCGGGAACATGTCGACGATCCGGCCAACATTGTCGTTCGATAGGCGCGACCACTCCTTGGCGACTGACAGTCCCGGCACGTGGTGTCCCATACCGGAGGCACGGGGGCTGAGCAGCGTCACATGCGAACCGCGCTCGCGCTGAATTTTGAGCTGGTTCGCTTCAATGATGTCGTGCAACTGCTTGTCGGGAATTCCCGGATAGACCGGGAGATCGGAAGACTTTCCTTCCGCATAGGCGACTTGCGCCGCGCGGAAGGCGTGGTGCTCCGGCGGTTCGGTCGTGAAGTGGCCGTGGCAGTCGATGATCAGCGGCATCATGCATTCCACTTCGCGGGGAGGTCGGATATGCCACGGAACCGCCAGCCCTTGCCCTTGACCTCCCGCGACGTATCGAGACGAAGATCGGGCAACTGCCGGAACACCTCAGTAAGCGCAATCTCGCCCATCGCACGGGACAGGAAGTGGCCGGAACAGAAGTGCGGTCGGAAACCGAACGACAGGTGCTGCTTCTTCTTGCGGAACATGTCGAAGCGGTCGGCGTCTTCGAAACGCATCTCGTCACGGTTGGCCGACCCCATGACGATGGCGACGGATGAGCCCTGGGGGATAACCGTGCCGGCGATCTCGAAATCTTCTTTGGCGATGCGTGGCGTTACCCCGATCGGGGCGATCCAGCGCAGACCCTCATCTAAGGCGCGCATCGCGTTTTCCTGCGGCTGCTCCGCCATCAGCTTCGCCTGGTCGGGATTCGAAAGAAGACCCGTGCAGGCGTTCGCCGCTGCATGGCCTGGCTCCTGGAGGCCGCCGAGGATGATGACTCGCATGGTCGGAGAGATCTCCTCCCAGCTTCGAACCTCGCCCTTTGGCATGCCGCCATACATGACATGGCTGAGCAGCGAGTGGTTGGGCTTCGACAGGCACGCCTGGTAAAGATCGCCCATCTGCTTGTCGATGTCGGCGAGCGCGTCGTCCAGTCGCTTCCATATGGCCGGATCATTGCTGACATTCTGCAGGCCCAGCGCCATCGCGTGAAACCACCCGACGAGAGTTTCGTTTGGCGTCTCCGTCAGGCCGATGACGTCGCCAATGCACCGCACCGAGATTGGCTCGAAGAGTTCCGTCGTCAGGTTCGCTTCACCATTCTTCTTGATGGAGTCGATGTAACGCTGCACGACCGGGCGTGTCAGGCCTTCGACGAACGAGCGAACGCGTTCCTGCGTGAGATTCTCGTCGATACCCTGGCGGAGGCACTGATGATCTTCACCGGACATGGTCAGAACGTTCGGCATGCCCATGACGCGGTCTTCCGGACGGTCCGCTGAGCCCGACGGTCCAAACACCTTGTCGTTGCCGCCGATCGTGCGGCAGTCGTCGAACCGCGTAATGAAATATTCTTTCGTCCCTTCGAAGAAGGCCACAGGCTCCTCCGCGCGTAGCCTCGCGTAGACGGGATAGGGATCCCTATAGAGATTTTCGCCCGTCAGTTCGGTGTTCGTTCCCGTCATTGATTTCCTCCCTCACCCTGCTTCGCAAGGTTTTCGCCAATCCCGCCGCCATGTTCTCCAACCCGACGGCATGCATTCTCAGGACGTTCCTTTGGAGCAATCGCCACGCGATTGATGCTTGACATACCAAAACGTCTTCGGATACTGATAGGTATCCAAAGCGGGGTTGGCTGTCAACAAGAGAAATGGACAAGCCGTGGAGAGACCGCTTCGGAAGGGAGGAAATCAGTGAGCAACAGCAGCATCGCCGAGGTGCGCCATGTGCTTGAGGCGCGGGATGTCTCCGTGCAATTTGGCGGCGTCAAGGCCCTGACCAATGTGTCTGTTTCCGTGAAGGCAGGAGAGATCTGTGGCTTGATCGGGCCGAACGGAGCAGGCAAATCGACCTTTCTCAACGCGGCGACCCGGCTTGTAAATTACACAAGCGGATCGATCATGCTTGGCGGCCAGCCACTCGAAGGCGTCGGTTCGCGCGCGATGACCGGAATGGGCATCGCGCGGACCTTCCAGAACCTTGGCATCTATGCCTCGATGACCGTTCTGGAGAATGTCATGCTCGGGGCGCATCATCGGTTTGGCGGCAAGTTCGCTCAAGCGATCTTCGCTCCATCCCGGGCAAGGGCTGTGGAACGGTCCGCGCGCGAAAAGGCGATGGCGGTCCTTGAAGAGGTCGGTATGGCCGAGCTCGCACCGCGCACCGCCGGATCGCTTCCCTATCCCCTGCAGAAGCGAATGGAGATTGCTCGCGCGCTTGCTGCCGAGCCTAAAATTCTTCTGCTTGACGAACCTGCCGGCGGGCTGACGCACGGCGAAGTCCACGAATTCGGGTCGCTCGTCGACGGTATCAGACGCAAGCGGAACCTCTCCATTCTCCTCATCGAGCATCACATGGGGTTGGTCATGAGCCTTTGCGACCGGATCGTTGTGTTGCACCTGGGCCGCAACTTGGCCGAGGGCACCCCTTCCGAAATCAAGTCCAACGACGCGGTGATTGCCGCCTACCTCGGGAAGGCGGCATGACGCTCGATCTCAAGAAACTCTCCGTATTCTACGGCAAGACCCAGGCGCTGTTCGACTGTTCGTTCTCAGTGGGTGAAGGCGAGTTTGTCGCCCTGCTGGGCTCCAACGGGGCCGGGAAGACAACGCTGCTGCGCGCGGTGTCGGGACTGCTCCCATTCAAAGGCTCGGTTGCCTTTTCTGGAAAAGCGCTCGACAAGATCGTGGCGCAGAAGCGCCTCGCACTCGGCATTGCTCACATACCCCAAGGGCGAGGGACTTTCTCCGAGTTTACAGTCGACGAAAACCTGTCGCTCGGAGCGACGATCGTGTCCAACCGATCTCAAGTGAGGGAGGACAAGGAACGCTGGTACGAAACATTCCCGCGTCTGCGCGAACGGCGCAACCAGCTTGCGGGAAACCTTAGCGGCGGGGAACAGCAGATGCTGGCTGTTGCCCGCGCGCTCATGTCCCGACCGAAGCTTCTGATGTGCGACGAGCCATCGCTCGGTCTCGCCCCCTCGATCACCCAGGAAATCCTGGCGATTTTCAAGACGCTCAACAAGGATCACGGCATGACGCTGCTCGTCGTCGAGCAGAATGTCGACATCACCCTTCAATATGCCGACCGTGCCTTCGTCATCGAGGCCGGCCAGATCGTCGCGAGCGGTGCCGCCAACGAGCTGATCGGCAACGAAGACATCAAGAAATCTTATCTGGGAGTTGCCTGATGAGCCTCTTCTTCCAGCTCGTCGTCAGCGGCTTGACCACGGGCGCAATTTACGCGGCGCTGGCCCTGGCGCTCGTCCTCATCTTCAGGGCAACCAACGTCGTCAACTTCGGCCAGGGCGAGATGGCGACCTTTTCCGCCTATGTCGCCTGGCAGTTGACACAGTGGGGTGCGCCGCTCTGGCTCGCCGTCCTCGCGAGCCTCATTGTGGCGTTTTCTATTGGGATTGTGACTTTCCGCCTGATTATCCGGCCGATGATGAGCGCTCCGGTGGAAGCGGTTGTCGTCATCACCCTTGGCATCCTCGTCCTCTTCCAAGCCGCATGCATGTGGATTTGGGGCGCCGAACAGCTCTCGTTCCCGAGCCTTTTCCCTGACGGTGGCTTCGATATCGGCGGGGTTCGCGTGCTTTCTTCCGCCATCGGCACGCTAACGATCCTTCTTGTTATTGCTTTGGCAATGGGCTTCATCTTCCGGTTCACAAGGCTTGGCCTGTCGATGCGCGCGGCGGCTTTCGACCACGCTCGAAGCGTGCTCGTCGGCGTCAACGTAGAACGCATGCTCATGTTGGGATGGGGCTTTGCCGCTGTCATCGGGGTGCTAGCCGCCATCCTCATTGCCCCCCGCCTGTTCCTCAGCCCGACAATGATGACGCCAATCCTCTTTTACGGGCTCGCTGCAGCGACGCTCGGCGGCTGGGACAGCCCGCTTGGCGCAATCGTCGGAGGCCTCGCCGTCGGCGTCGCCGAGAGCTTGGGTGCCAGCTACCTCTCGTTCATCGGCGCCGACATGCGCATTGCGGTGCCGATCGCCCTCACCCTGGTCATCCTGCTCGTGAAGCCTGTTGGCCTGTTCGGTTCCTATAAGGTGACTAAGCTATGAATGACGATGGATTCCGCGCGGCCGCTATCAAGTTCGGTCTCTTCGCGATCGTCGCGATCCTGATCCCAATCTTTGCGCCGGGATACGCGCTGCAGCGGGTGGCGATTGCCATCGCCTATGCCATCGCAATCCTCGGTTTGAACCTGCTGATGGGGTTCGCTGGGCAGATTTGCCTTGCACAGGGGACGCTGTTCGGCGTCGGCGCTTACGTCACCGCGATCCTCAACGCCACCTACGGCATCTCACCACTCGTGACGCTGCCTGCCTCAGCCGCGGTGGCGGCCGTGATTGGGCTGGTCATCGGCCTTCCAGCACTCAGGCTTCAAGGCTTGCAGTTGGCCATCGTTACATTCGGCATCGCGGCCGCATTCCCGCAATTGCTGCTCAAGATGGGCAGCCTGACCGGCGGCGTGTCGGGGCTTCCGATCGAAGCCCCCGAAGCTCCGAGATTCTTATCGGATAGCCCCGAATTGTGGCTCTATATCATATCGCTTACCTGCACGGGCGTCGCTGCCCTGCTTGTCTCGCTGATGCTCTTTGGCGACAACGGGCGCTCCCTTAGGGCACAGCGGGACAATCCACAGATTGCCCAGGCGCTCGGCATCAACCTGACACGCACCCGTCTTTGGGCATTTGCCGCAAGTTCGGCGCTTGCAGGACTCGGCGGTGGAGTGTTCGGGATCATCAGTGGTTTCATCAGCCCGGAGTCGTTCCTGGCAATCCTGTCCATCAACATCGTGATCGGCAGCATTGTCGGCGGCGCCACCAGTATCGTCGGAGCGTTTCTCGGCGGTCTGTTCATGGTCTTCGTCCCGACCTGGGCATCTGACATCAACCTGAGCCTCGGCAACCTGATCTACGGCCTCGCGCTGATCCTGATTATGATGATCGCGCGCAATGGGGTCACTGGCTTCATCGAAAAATGGCTCTCGATGACTTTTCGGAGGATGGCGAGTAGCCGGCGCCAAATTGAAACAAGGGAGGAACTGATATGAGATTTATCTCTGTACTGAAAGGATGCACAATGCCGCTGGCTGTCGCGGCACTGCTCGCGGTAAGCAATGCCAATGCAGCGGAACCGTCGCCGGGCGTCACCGACGACACCATTAAAATTGGTATCACGGGACCGCTGACTGGACCGGTCGCTGTCGTCGGCGGCGTCGCCGAGGGCATACGTGCGCGGGTCGAACAGGCCAACGCCGAAGGTGGCGTCAAAATGGGCGACGGCAAGACCCGCAAGATCGATCTCATCATCGAAGATGACGGCCTCGATCCCCAGCGCACGCTGACAAACGTCCGGAAGATGGTGGAGAAAGATCAGGTATTCGCCCTCGTCGGCACCGCGGCAACACCAAACAATCTAGCGATCGGCCGTTACATTACACAGAAGAAGGTGCCGAACATCTTCATGTATTCGGGTGTCGTCTCCCTGAACGCACCCAAGTGGGAAGTTGGCTTCGTGCCTTCCTTCTCGACTGAGGCGGATTCCTTCGCCGAATATCTAAAGGCGAACAAGCCAAATGCGAAGGTGGCATTTCTGTATCTGAACACGGAAACCGGCCAGACCTTCATGAAGGCCTTCGACCGGGCGATAGACGGCTCGGCCATCAAGGTGATCGACCGTCAACCCGTGACGTCACAAGATCCGACCGTCGAAACCCAGCTCAACACCCTCAAAGCTTCCGGCGCCGATACGCTGGTGGTCATCGCGGCTCCGCGCCAGGGGGGCGAGGCCATCCGCTTCCAGTCTGAAAGCGGCTGGAAGCCTTTGACTCTCGTCACCAACCTTTCCTCAGCATATCCGGCCCTTCAATCCGTGGGGCTGGATAACGCGAAGGGTATCATTACATCTGACTTCCTGAAGCCAATCGTCAGTGATCAGAAGTCCGGCGACCAAGGTGTCGATCGCTACCTTGACGCCATCAAGGCAGCCAAGGTGAACTTCGTCTTCGCCAACACGATCGGCCAAACCGGGTATGCGATCGGTGATGCGCTTATCCATTCTCTGGAACAGCTTAACGAACCCACGCGCGAAGAGCTTATGAAGGTCGTCCACAACATGGACGGATGGAAGAACCCTTTGGTTTTCGGCGGCATCACGATGAAGACCAAGGAAGGATCCGATATTTACCCAGTCGAGGCGCTCCAGCTCTACCAGTTCGACGGCCAAAAGTACGTGCCGCTCGGTGGAATTTTGGACTTTGAAGGCAAAACACACGAATAGTTTCCCTTGCCAGTGGGCGCCGGAACCGGCGCTCACACGCGAGAGGCAGATTTGCAGGCACCGGCGGCAAAGGTTGCTGTGCCTTGCATCAATTATGGCCGCAGAACTACCGACGTCTTCGCGGCAGCACTAGCGCTCTCGGTAGTTGTGTGTCAGTGCCCTCGGAGCAGAACTTGAGACCCCGTCATTGGCATCTAGGCAGTTGAACGGATACCAACATACGACACTTAGGCTAAGTATCAGTACGCATTGACATTTTTTGGCATTAGTATAGGCAACCCTGCCTCCCGGTCCTGAACCAGGGATCGCGTATTGGGCAAAAATGCGGGCATGTCTTCTGGGCTCCGACATGGTTCTGGATTGCCCCGATACGTTTGCTGGAAACGTACCTTCCCCAATTGAAGTACGGTCGCACCATACTTCCTGCCAAGATGACCCTGCCAAACCTCAAATCATCAAACTGTTGATCTTGGAGTATAAGGGACGAAGCAGCGTGCCAAAGCTGCGCGAGGCGCGCGAGGGCGACCGCTT
>Ga0123341_1002560_pt1 | contig 15035 bp, 7 predicted proteins | sample Turbeapinknodule_FD_89959 | JGI IMG/M metagenome (GOLD analysis project Ga0123341, IMG submission 89959) | Root nodule microbial communities of legume samples collected from Mexico - Turtle bean Mexico pink nodule | ecosystem: Host-associated > Plants > Roots > Nodule | place: Mexico: Nepantla... | reverse complement strand
TTTTGTGAAATAGTATATAAAATATATATATATATATATATATATATATATATATATATATTACATCTTTTATTTATTTGATGTGGGAAAATATAGGGATGTTACATTTGGTATTAGAGCATTTCATCCTTTGGATGACCTGAGGGTAGTTGGTTCGTTGTGTTTCTTCCGCTTATAGATAATTGTTTAAGTATAAATTAAGGATATAGTAAAAAGTCTTCAAACTGTTTTTTTTTAAAAAAAAAGGTTTTCGAAATCTTGTTTGTGCTCTAGTAAAATGTATGCTTTAAATAAAAAGTTTAGTATTAAGAATGAAATGATCTTGTTAAAGTGGTGAGGGTCCACACTCATAACTAAGTTGAGTGTATTTAGACTGAGCAATTCTCTATCTTAATTCTAAAAGTTTGATTTTGAGCATATATTTAATTCTTGTGTGATATATTTCATTTTATTAAGTTGTGTATTTAATTGGAAGTTGTCTTTTAAATTAACAGTTTTACGCAACTAATTATTTTGGTGTAATACTTTATATTATAAGTGTTATGATTTTGTTTATAAACTCAAATTCTATATTATTTTGATACACATATCTTTGAAAGATCTAGATGTTATCTTCTGAATGAGTTGATTCTTTATTGATTTCCTTCTTATAGTTGTAGGAATAGAAAATAATAGTTTCAAAATCTCTAGAAAAAAGGTGGATAATTGCTTAACAAGTATGGAGCAAGTTGCAAGATAGATTTAATTGTGTCATGGTTCAGTTTTAAAATAGATATAAATTATGGAGAGTAAATAAGTAGTATGTGGGAGGATTAAAGATTTAAGCATGTGTTCCATAAAGAGTAACAAAGTTAATTTCCAAGATGAAACTAGGATTTTTTTTCTTTGATCTCTGAAGGTTGAAGGATGTTAGTGTTGATAACGCAGTATAAGATAGCTCTAGCTAAACAACAAAGCTTTAAAAGGAAATTTGATTATGTTATCATTAGATGTATCAATGATATTGGTTAAGAAGAAAGATGAGACATCTTAATTGTGCTTATGTTAAAGTTAGACAAAGAAAAATGTTGAAAGGCAGTAGACAGAGAAATTACTTTGATAGGAGTAAAAGTTTCACGCAGATTGGTTATTATTTCAATAATGGATTGGCTATCTGCCAATCACATTCTCATATATTGTGGTCAACAGAAGATAGTGTTTCCAAATTCCAGTGAGTCGGAATCCATGTCTACTCAACAAGTATGGTCTGAATTGGAGGAAGGATCAAGTTGTTATATAATATTAACTCGAATGGGAGTTAAGAATGAGGATGAGATAAGTAGTTACCTATGGTGAAGGAATTCGTGGATGTATTTCCAGAAGGAATACATGGATTACCTCCAAAGAGATAAGTGGAATGTCCCATTGATCAGGTACCTGGAGTTGGACCAGTGTCAATGGGACCTTACAAAATGTCTCCAGTTGAGTAGATTAAATTGAAGAAACAAGTGGAAAAGTTTTTAGAGAAGCATTGGATCGGGCCAATATATCTCCATGGGGTCTCCAGAGTTGTTGGTTAAAAAGAAAGATGAAGGGTCTCAGTTGTGTGTGGACTACAGGCAGTTGAATAAGTTGACCATAAAACAAGTATTCTCTACCCAAAATTGATGGTTTGATGGTTCAGTTACATGAAGCCTCAATGTTCTCAAAGATTTATCTGATATCTGGATACCACCAGATTTTGGTAAAGGCTAAAGATGTTCAGAAGACAACCTTTAGGTCTTGTTGTGGACTCTATAAGTATGTGGTGGTGTCATTTGGAGTAACCAATGCTCCATCTCTATTCATGGATTTTATGAATAAAATCTTTCATCTTTTCTTGCATAAGTTTGTTGTAGTCTTTATTGACGACATACTTATTTATTCAAGGATTGAAGAAGGACATAAAGAACCTCTTAAGATAATGTTTAAGATTTTGATGGAGAAGGAATTGTATGCTAAGTTCACTAAATGTGAGTTCTGGATGAAAGAAGTCAACTTCATAAGGCGTGTAATATCAGTTATGGGGATCTCAATGGATCCAACCAAGGTGGAGGCAGTGCTTCATTGGGAGTGCCCTAAGACAGTCACAAAGATAAAAAGTTTTGTGAGTCTAGTTGTCTACTATCGGAGGTTTGTTGTAGATTTTTCCAAGGTAGTAGCACCTTGACACAACTAACTCGCAAAGATGAACCTTTTTTGCTTGGACTAACAGATGTGAGCAGAGTTTCATAGCGCTGAAGAAAAGATTTACTAATGCTCAAGTGTTAGTAATTTTTGATACAGGAAAACCTTTTGAGGTTTAATATGATGCTTCACACCAAGGAGTAGGTTGTGTTTTGATGCAAGAGAAAATAGCAGTTGCATATGCTTTAAGGCAACTCAAAGTTCATGAGAGCAACTTTTCTACTCATTACTTAGAGTTGCCAGTAGTGGTGTTTGCTTTGAAGATTTGAAGACATTATTGTATGGAGCTCAGTTTTAGGTGTTCAGTGACCAGAAAAGTAAAAAATACTTGTTTGATCAAAAGGAGTTGAACATGAGGCAAAAAAGATGAGTGGAGTTTCTAAAAGATTATGATTTCCAGCTGATGTATCATCTAGGAATGGTTAATGTAGTTGTAGATGCTTTGAGCAAGAAGTCAATACAAGTGCCATCCATGATGATTCAAGAGTAGAAGTTGATTAAGCAGTTCATAAATATGAATTTGGGAGTACAATTTCATGTTGATCATATTAGTTGTAGTAAGTTAACTACAACTAATTATTTCCTTGGAATGATCAAGGAAAAACAGTTAGAGGATCCTAGTCTGAAGCGTACTGTGGAGTTGCAAGGTACATATCAGGCTAAAAGACTTAGTGATGGGGGAAGATGGATATTGAGATTCAAGGGAAGAATTTGCATACCTGCAAATGAAGAGTTGAAGAAAATGATCCCAGAAGAAGGTCATAAGGGTTATCTTAGTCTACATGAGTAAGATGTACCAAGAACTGAAGGAGTCCTTTTGGTGGCCAAGCATGAGTAAAGAAATAACTCAGTATGTTTTTGCGTGCTTGACATGTCAGAAGGAAAAAGATAGAGTATTCGAGACCTAGTGGTTTGTTGTAACATTTGGATATTACTGAGTGAAAATGGGATAGCATTGCTATGGATTTTGTTACCTATTTACCAAGATCAATAAGGAGTCAAGATGTCGTCTAGGTGATAGTTGATCGACTAATGAAGAGTGCTCATTTTCTTCTTCTAGCTAATTTTAGGATATTTATGGCCAAGTTGGTATAGTTGTACATCAGAGAGATTGTGAGAGTGCATGGAGTACCTTTAAGTATTATTTATGATAAAGATCCATGTTTACTTCACGATTTTGGCAGACTCTACAAGATGCATTGGGAATTAGATTGAGAATGAGCTCTGCACATCGTCATCAAACAAATGGACAGTTTGAGAGAACAATCGAGTCCTTAGAAGATCTGTTGAGGACATGTGTATTGGATCATCTGGAGAGTTGAAATAAAATGTTGCCTCTGGTGGAGTTTATTTATCATGACAATATTGGAATGCCACAATAAAAATTTTGTATGGGAGGTAGTGCAAAACTCCTTTATGTTGGTATCAAGATAATGAGGCAGTATTGGTTGGGGCAGAGTTACTTTAGGATACCGTTGAGAAGGTGAGACATATATAGGAAAGAATGAAGGCTTCTTAGAGTAGGCATAAATCATATGCAAATTAGAGGAGAGAAAGCCTTTGGAGTTTGCACCTAGAGACCGTGTGTTCATGAGAGCGATACCAACCAAGGGTATAGGAAGAGCTATCAGATCAAGGAATTTATCTCCTAATTTTGTTAGACCATATCCTAAGATATGTTCAGTGGCTTATGAGATTGTTCTATCTTCTCAACTAGAAAACCAACATGTTGTTTCATGTGTCTCAATAGAGGAAGTATATAATTGATTTTAGTAATGTGTTATAGATGTATGATGTACAAATTAAGGAGATACTTATCTTTTAAGGTTATAACAATTACAATTGAAGATCATCAAAGTGAAAAGCTCAGAGGTAAGACCGTCAATATGGTGAAAGTGATGTAGGATGATAAATCTAGTGATGCAACTTGAGAATTAGAAGAAACCATTAGAGAAACCTATCCTTATCTCTTTTCTGATAAGTCAATTTTCGGAGACGAAAATTTTTCTTGTTGGGAAAAAAGTAAGGACAGAGAAAAATAGTCTTGAGTAGAAATGGTACAATTAAAATGGCACCTGAATATTTTATTATTATAGTGAAGAGGCTATATAAATAGAAATTCAGTTATTCAGGTTTCATTTTAAAAGAATCATTATTTCTCTAAGATTCTGACCTCCTCGATCATCAGATCAAAGATCGAAGTTCGCCATTGGACTCTTAGCAGTGAACTGTACAAGCATGCCTGATCAAAATCTCAAATAAAGTAAGTTCATTTTGGCTCATTTTCTTTTGAGATAGTTTTGATTTGGTTAGGTTCACCTTTAGTTTAAGCTTTCATGTGAGATTTTTATCTTCAAAATTAGTCTTTGTTAGCTCAAGGTCCTAGTGATATAGTTAGTTTTGTGATCAGGACTCTATGGTGCAGCTTAAGCTACCCTTGAGCTTTTGGTAGGTTTGGAGCTCTTAGTGAGCATATGCTCAAATTCAGGTAAGGGAAGCTAGTTTATTCTTTTAATAGAACCCTAGACTAGAAGATCTGGATGTGGGGTGAGGTGCTCACCAGTTCCAAGTTTTGTTTGTAGAAATGATTGTTTAAGAGTAATACAAAATATTGTTTGAGATCAAATGTGAATATGTTGATTTTGATAAGGATGATTCATGGTAGATGCTTTTGTTTGAAACTAAAAAATTGGTTGATTTTTATAGTTGTTATAATGTAAGTTACTTTTGAAGTGAATTATTGTTAAACCATCAATTCTCACTCAAGTGAGCAAATTCTCAATCAAGCTAGACTCTATGATGCAATCCTATCTTCCATTTTCATTTGTAGATCTTTTTCTTCGTTGTTTTGATTTGAATATCTTTTATGGATGATGAAGACTTTTGGAAAAGATGAAAAATATGTCGGTGAATCTAAGTGAGGTTAGGCCAACACTTAGTTTCTAGAGTGAGGTTAGGCCAACACTTAGTTTCTAGAGTGAGGTTAGGCCAACACTTAGTTTCTAGAGTGAGGTTAGGCCAACCCTACTAGGAGGAGTCTAGAAATTTGTCTAGCAAGAAGACAACTCTAGAGAGAACTTTGAACAAGCAAAAGTATCTCAATTGGACAACATTTCATCACTCAAATCAAAGTTAAAAATTATGTATCAGTCTCTCAAAACCTCTCAAATGAGAGTGTGACAAGTGTCACCACCTTATTGATGCAAATCCTCTCCATTGAGGAGAAGACATGTGGAGTCTCATGCCTTCCCTGCCTATATTTCTATTTGCACCCCTCTTTTACTATTTTACACTCTACTTTCTTTTCTATTTACATCCTTCTGTACTTTGGCCCAAAATACAAGGCCCAAAACTTCCTAACTACTCTATACAATTTTTACAAGGCTAAGAAGAAGAAAAAGACTTTACAATATCTTCAGTAAGTATTGATATTCGTCTATCTTCTTAGCCGAAAGTTTTGAGACCAGATGATTTTCATCATTCCCTCCCTCTTGAAAAGGATCTTTCCTCATATTTGAATGATGTTCAATGACAGTAGCCTCTATTTATTTTTTATTTTCCTCCTGGATCAAATGTTAATCTACAATAAACATCAAACAAATATAAGATAAAATTAAAAGAAAAGAAAACAGAACAGAAACAAGACCCTTTATTTTTATAAATTTTTTGAAAGAAAAACATAGGGCATTTTTCAAATTTTTTTTTTTTTCACTTTGTATTGTTTATTGCCCAAGCTAGGCATCAACATCACAATGTGTTGTTTTTGAGATTTTTGTGAAGAAGAATGAGCATTATATAATCGAAAAGAAGAGTTCAAAGTATTGCAACTCTCATTTGGATTCTTTCTCAGCTATACTTGCAGGGGTGTCATAAAAGACTCTTCTTCTTTGTTGGTTTTCTCTTCTTCTTTTTCAATCAATTCTTTAGTTGCCTTTTCTACGGAGGAAGAGTTATAAAGACTCACATGATTTTCTAAAGTTATCCACCATTTCATAGCTAATCCCTTAAAGCTAAGTGGAGCCAAGGATATTCTTCTTTCATAATCAACCCTGGTGGCAGTCAAATATTTTCTTTACCTTCATCTCCCATTCTAAAAATTCTTCTACATTATCTCTACCATAAAAAGGAGGAAGTTTTATCCTTTGTTCTCTTGGAAAATTTTGTATCTAAGCTTGTGATGATCTCTTGGGCGTGGTTGGTAAGGATTTTCATTTTGCATGTATTGAACAAACATGGTTTTGATCTATTCCATGAATGTTTCTTTAGCACTCATTTTATTTTTATTTGATTTTGAAAATCAATAGTTTACAGGAAGGTTGAAAGGTCAAACTGTTTCCAAGTTCACTCCCAGGAAAGAGAGGTGAGTCACTAGGACTACTTAAGTACCAAGTCTTTTCTAGCTAGAGTTCCCTCGGTTAGCTTTCACCAGTCTTCCTTAATGGAAACTCCTATTAATTTTTTTCTTAAAAAGAAAGAAAGTTAAACTTTGAAAAGACTCTAAGACAATATTCCTAAGTGAGGCTCAAAAGCACTTGTGGACTTCTTAAAATACACTCACTATCTAAGCGTACTAAGATGAAATTAAAAAACTAGACGAACCTTTGGTGATGCTCATTGGAACCTATGGACCTTTGAGACACACTCACCGTCTACACGCATTACTAACTTCACTATTAGTATCAAAGAATTACAAGATAGTTAATATAAAAAGCAAAATTAAAAAAAATTCTTCCAATGTTTGCACTCTTCTCTTCAATCTAGTGTTTAACTCAAGAACTTTTGAACTTCTACTTGTTGATTCTTTCAAGAGTGGTCATCCTTAGCTTGACTTTTTTCTTCTCCAATACCTAGCAATATTAGTCAAACATTTTCCAAATATGATACTAAGAAATAATTTCCATCTCAAGAGGTTAATAATACTCAAAATAAAATAAAAAATGCTCAAAATTAAGAAAGTTAAACTCAAGAGATTTGGAATTGTGACAAACTTCAAAGAGTGTTTTAAAAAGTTCAAATCAAGAAATTAAAGGCTATCAAGAAATTTAGCACTCAAAGGAAGCACCTAAAGATTGACACTAGAATTGTATTAAAAAAAGAAAAATTAAAGAATATAAAAAAAAAATCAATGGTGCATACCAATTTTTTTCTAGCCCAATCTGTTTGGCCCAAATTACAAACTTATATTCTGCTTTTTTCCCCTCCAAAATTATTGCACCAAAACCTTTTTTAATTAGAATTGTGCAGCCCATTACAAGCAAGTCACGGTATGGTTCCAATTTTAGTTCTCACGGTCCCCACACCAAGAAATTTCCAATTTGCTTTCCACGTTCAACTATAATTTGTGCAGGCAAGTGCAAGCTAAAACACGATTTAGTCCAAAATGTCCCAATTTCAATTCTCAAGGTCCACTTGAAATCTCCAATTGCCACTCACGAATAGGCACCAAAATAAAATTCTGCTACTGATTCAAAATAAACTGCACTGTTTGTGCACTAGATTTGCAGTGTATTGCTTACTCAATAAATCAAACAGAACAATTTTCAGTCAACTCACAAATTCACTTTCAGCAGCTATGTTTCAATTTTACCAGTGAAATTCATTCCAGCAAAAGCACCATTCTAATCTGCTCAAAATAAAGTCGATGCTTCCAAATCTAATCAACCAGCAAAGTTTTAAATTCTGCACTAAGACAGAGAAATACTCCAGCTGGAATCAGTTTTTGCAATTTCTCATTCAAATAATAAATAAAACTATAATGTAAATAATAAAACTTCAAATAATAATGAGTGTCACTATGTCAGTTATAAGTAAACCGTTACAATAATTATCTACTATGTCGCTTTAAATTATAAACTAATAAATGTGTAATTTATTATAAAAATATTTGTGCACGGTTTATTCCTCCTATAATGAGTAAACTTTTTTTTATCAAAAGAGACACTTTAGAATTCTATCAACCCTTATTAAAAAAACATACATCCAATAATATAGCAATTACAAGTTTATTATAACTATTATTTGATCCTCCTTTGACAAAAACAGATTACAAAAATTCAAATCTAATTAAGTCAAATTTTGGAACTCAACCATTGCGATAACATAGAACACCAAAACTGCACTCTTTGAGCTTCATATGACTCTACTTTTCCTGTTGTTGCAGAGGTTGTTCTACATTGACACCAAATTCTTCCTCCAATACTTCCCCAGATTTCTTAAATCCTTTCTAAAGCATAACAGCTGCCACATACTTGTTAGATAGTCCTGCACCACAGAGAACAAACCATGCTGACATACTCCTGGTCTTGCTTCTAAAATAGCCCTCTTCTGATTCAAACCTGCAAAACAATGAGTGAACTATAACTGTCGACGGGAAGATTTGGATCTAGGTGTGTAAAGCAAAGAGAAAGCCAGCACCAATGCCGGAAGAACGGCCATTAAAATGAGGAACATGACTAGTGTGGAGCTACGATTAGGAGATATGACTGTCATAGACAAGGAGTAGCCCATTGTTAGGAGAAGTATTGACCCGTACAGTAAAAACCATCCAACATTCTTAGGCATCAGCAAGATAATTGTGAAAATGGATGTCATAAAGGCAAGAAAATTTGTGGTCGAAAACTCCAAAAACTTCGTGTCTGACATCACTGATTTCCCTTCATAAACTTTGGATGAATTTGATGGCCCATCACCTAGAATCACAGTGTTATTAGTCCCAGCTGCATCAATCTGATGAAATCCACCAGGTGGACTTAACATTGCTTGATAGGTTGCTGTTGCAACAAGAGTGGCCACTATCATGTACGCATTCCGGACCTCATTCGACATGTTCTCTCTCATACCAGTTTTTCGAATTATCCACTCTTGCATTGATATAATTAACGATTCCACTTTCCTATTTCTCCTAACTCTTGCTTCAGCCCTCACCAAATCCTTTTTAATTTCTTGATTGTTTATTATATCAAATGCCCTTTGACCCATTAAATTTGCAGCATCTATCTCTGTCATCACCTGCATCAACAATTTCATTGCCTGTACACACAATATTGTTCAGAACAACTTTCAATGAGTTAGATAAATCACTCTAACAACTTATGAATTGGTTTGACTGCAATCTAATTATAAAACCTTTTCGATTTTCAACGAATGAGAAATTTAAAACACTTAACTCATCTACCAAAAGAATTTTTTTAATTTTTTTAATTCAGAAAAACTGTTATTAAATACTTTTTAATTGATACTGTTTAAGTAATATAGTTTTCTTGTTTAAGTATAATATAATAATTAATTTTCTTTGAAAAGAAAATGACTTCTAAAGTATTATGTAAAAAGAAAATGACTTAGGTAAAAGGGTTGAATCTATATAAAATTTGTTTATACATTACAATAATATTTGACTCTATTCACCTATCTCTTTGTGACTTTTTAAGTTTTTTTTTTTTTTTTATATACTATCACAACACTAAATTCACAGTGAGAGATAGAGATTTACCATTGTGTCATTTCTTGTTGCTGTAATGTGTAAAATGGTGTTGCCCTCCACGTCTTTCTGGTTTAGAATAGTTTGCAACTCAACATTATTTATCCTGAGCCACTTAAATAAGAACTCAAAAATCTCAAACTTCTCGTATAAATGCAATACAGTCTCATTTCTAGCAGTCAAATCTTTTACTGAATCTGGACAAGCTTCAAGAAACACAGTTAAAAGGTTTCTATCTCCGGATTTACTTGCCAAATGCAAAAGAGTGAGACCTCCTCTACTTTTGACTCGAACTAGTTCTTTGTCCATATGGATAAGGTGAAGGACCATTGTGGTGTGGCTGTACTCTAGAGCAAGGTGGACTGGTATAAGTCCTTGGAGATTCAATTTTCTTGAAAATGAAGGTTTTAAGATCATGATCTCGTTGGCAAATTCAACATCTCCTGCGCGTGCAGCAACATGCAAAGGAGTTTCAATAAATGGTATGGAATCTATCTCTTCTAAAACAAGTGGATTGTGCTGAATCAATATGTATAGACTCTCTACATCTACCAATTGTGCTGCATACTCCATAGTCTTCATACTCTTCACTAGTTATGAAAGACTATGTTGAAATCCATTTTAGCTTCAACCTTAATATAAGCCATTCCCAGGAAAAAGGAACTACTTTTTTGTACTTCGGGAAGAAAATAATAAATATGTTTTATTAATTTTACATTTTTGTTTTAAATTTAAACTAATTGTCTACTCTTTTTTAAAACATAAATCTAAGTTTATTTTAAAAGTTAACCAAAAGGAGGTTGTACTGTATATTGTAGAATTATTATGTTATTTTTATTTGATTTGTTTTTTATATTATTTACCTATCAGTTATTTTATTAATATAGTGTATAAATGTACATATAATAATTATTTTGGGCGAAAATGCTTTAAAAGTTACTTTCAACCAAGTATTTTAAGAAAACGTGCGTGTTTAAAAATTATTATTCACCCTTATATCTTTTTGGTCTACTTTTTTTTATCTATATTTATAAATAAATTTTAATATTTAAAAATATATAATTGTTTAAAATAAAGTAGCATCATATTATAAATGAGTATAGTATATTTAAAATATTAGTATGCAACCTGGGGTTTATTTTATTCCTCACATCAAAAGGCGTAACGAAAAGAAGCAGCCATGTTTGACCATTGGGTAACCTGTGAGTGCGCAAGCACCAACCGGCATAATGAGAAATAATAAAGTGAATAAAGAACTAAAGTTCCGAATATTGATATTCTTTTATCAGTAAAAAAATAATTAAAATAAATTGGTTCACTTTAAGGTATGGTCCAACCCTCATACAAAAGGAAAAAATATGATAAATAGTACCTTTCTACATACACATCAAAAAATCATAAAAGAATTATCTACTCTCTTCCCAACACTACCAACTAAAGAAGAAACAAAAGATCAAGAATCACCCTTAAAGTGACTAAATCGAAAACATACATACCAAGGATTCTAGACACCCGTCAAAGAATGAGAAGTTTGCTAACGGTATCTTTGAAACAACCCAATATCAACCTTAACCTGTGCGAGGGAAAACATTTCAATATGATCAACCACTCCACCTTTAAATAAACAATTGTTCCTATGTCTCAAAATCTCGCTAACCAGCGCTACCCAAACATTCCCCATAATAAGATTAAATGAAATAGGTGCATCCAAAATTTTGAAGTGTTCAAAATGTTCCCCAAGGATGATAAAATCAACTGAACTCACTCCTAACCATTCGTAACAAAGATTCCAAATTAACCAAACAGCTCTGCATCCGAAGAACAAATGATTTGTTGACTCCTCTGACATCTTGCACAAGCAGCAAAGATTGCTCTTGATCCCTGTCCCTCGTCTCTCCAAATTTACCTTAGAAGCCACCTTGTTTTCAATCACCCTCCAAGCTGTGACATGGGCGGAAGGAAGCGCCTTAATCCTCTAGAAAAAAAATTGTACATTCTCGAATCTTCCTCGCCTCTGTCTCCCCTTAACAACTCGTAAGCAGACTTGACTGAAAACGAAGTTGTCTCACTAACCTTCCAAACTCATATGTCCGTTATCTCCAACTCGGGCCTCTTGTTAGAAATCATCTTTAAAAGTTGGCTTACTTGATCCTCCTCCCAAGTAAAAAGACCCCTTCTCCACCTTAGGTTCCACTCTCAGACCCTAACCCATAGTGCACAATCACATATATTTTCCTCCTTAGAAAAAGACAAAGAGAATAACCTCGAAAATCTACTTTAAAAGACTTCAGAGATTACCCAATTGTCTGTCCAAAACTGAATATCTCTCCCATTTTCAACCTTCACTACAAAAAATCATGTATAAAGTGACGATTTTAATATGGTGGTTATTAATAATCACAACAAATTTTCGTATGATACAGCATTTTAGCAACCGACACAATTATCCTTAAGAATATGTCATTTTGAATTGTCACAATTATCATTCAGAATAAAAACCCTGCGTTTTCCTTCCCTCCATACAACATTCCTTCCCAAAAAGATGTTCTGGAACATTTTGCTGTAATGACAACTAATTTGGTACATGCATTTATCAATGAGGTATTAGTATACTTAAATATTTATTGGTGTATTCCTTTATTTTATAATTATAAAAATTAAAAATTATTAAATTCAAATTATTTATTATTTATTTTAGGCACCAACGGTTAGAAGTGGTGCTCCATCACCTAATCAAGTAATAGGATCAAGTGCTGGAAGCAAAGCTGATTAAGGAAGATGGGAAAGCAAAACTAATTAGGGATATGGGATAAACATGTTGAAATAGTTGTAATAGTCTGAATGCTATGATATTTAAAAATATTTTATGTGTTTTTCTTACTTTTGAACAATTATGTATCAACTTTGTTCTATTTTTCAATGCAATGAATGAATGCTTATACCTTTTCTATACTATTTAATTTTATTAGTATTTATTTATTTTTATTATGAAAACATTTAATTAAATGGTATTATAATTAAATATGTTTAGTTCTTTAATTATGCAAACGAGATTATAAAAACTGGTGGTCAAGTTCCATTTATTTAGTATTCAAATTACGTTAGTTGAAATCAACGTATTATTTTTACAATTTTATTATAATGTTGTCAGTTAAAAACGCCACATTATACCATATATAATGGAGCTAAAATCTTTATCAATGGATTAAATTGCGACAGTTATAATTGATACTACTTACATATAAAAACTGTCACTTTAAACATAGTGTTAAAGTGGCGAGTATTGCGACGGGTAGCGTAAAACCACCACATTAAACTTTGAGGGGGCCAGTTCTATGGCGGTTTGGGAAACCACCATACACGTATATTGTGGCGGTTATAAACGTCAGTTTATACGAAAATAACCACCACATTATCCACAATTTTTTGTAGTGCTCCCAATCTTCAAACTTCCCTCCCACTCCTCTGAATTCCAGACATTTGTCAAATCTCTCACCACAAAGAGACTTTGTTATTATTAGTCCATTGTTCCTTCAGGCCTCTCCATCCACCATACTTAGATTCGATGACCTCCCTCCACAACCCCCCTTGTCCAAATTCAGACACCATATCCACTTTCCCAACAAGGCCATATTAAATCGCTTGACATTAATAATATCGTGCCTGCCCGCTTCCTTAGAATTACAAACCTTGTCCCAAGCAACCCATAAATCTTCCTCCCTTTTGACCCCCAACCCCACAAAAAATTCCTTGGTAGGCATACAATCTTCTTCAACACAGTAGACGGTAACTTCAAAAGAGACAGATAGAATAGAGGTATCGACAATAAAATGAACTTAATCAAGCTTATCCTCCCCTCCATCGAGATGTATCTACCCTGTTAGAAATGTAGGGCTGAACAAGAGGGGGTGAATTGTTTTTGAAAGATTTTCACAAATACTAGATAACAATGAAAGTAAATGCTGAATTAAAACAATCAGATCAGCCAAGAAACAAAATGTATTTAAACTGATTCCAGAAAAACAATCGGTTGTTTCTGCAAATCAATCGATTGTTCTTACCAGCACTGCACCAAAAACAGATTTAAAAACCAGAGAGGGAGAGAGAGATTTACACACAATGTTTTTATACTGGTTCACTCATAACCTGAACTACATCCAGTCCCATAACAACCTCTGGATAATCCACTAGGTAATAAACAACAGATTACAAAACCAAACACGTCAAAGAGCCTATCTTGATACCTTCAAGACTATACACCCTCTTTGATGCACCACCACCACACCCAGTCAGAACACCCTCTGACTTAAAAGACACAACACTTTACAGAATTCAAACGTAAACAAAAATACAAGAATGAATAGGAAAGATTACACCTGAAACATGCAGGAAAACTCAGCTCTTATTTCACTCTTTTGACCAAGGCAAAACATAAAGCAATCCTGCAAACTTTTTGAAAAAATTTCAAGCTATTTTCTGTAATTTGATTGTCTCCTGATCAGAGATGTAAAAATCACTTTTAAAGCCACAAAAATTGTTGTTTGGTTCAGTTAAACAAAGCCCAAAACAGATGCACATCAAGCAAAAACAATTTTGATAGTTAAAACAGAATCTGTTATGTTTTTCAAAAAAAAAAAATCGATTGAAACCTCGATTCAATCGATTGATTTGGCTTTGACTTGTTAAGTCAACCAATTTTAGCTTTTTCAAAATCCTTTTCAAAACACCAAACACCAAATGTAAAACAACCGATTGAAACGTAGACACAATAGGTTGTTTTTCACTTATTTTGAAAAACAATTTTCTTTAAAAGATGTTGATTGTTTTAGCTTTGAATTATACTAAGAGTGAATTAACAAATTTTAACTACCCAGAACACAAGCCCCACAAGCAGCAACCCAGCTTAAGCAATCTTCTTGGATTTGGAATCATCAAAGCTTCATCTTCAACAATATCCCCCTATTTAATGAAGACAAATCCCTAGTTTGCTTGGGATGTTCTGGTTGAATTTGTTAATAACTGCAGAAACACAATAGGTTCATGTACTAGAGGTAATCATGTCCAAATGTTAGTAGCACAACAGTGCCAACTTTCACTTACCCCCTGTTTGCTTCTATGGATGTACTGTTCACAAGCAAAGAAGTGAGGGGATATCAGCTATTTGGATATGTGGTTGTGTGGGGAAGAGAGGGAGAGGATATACCTGTGAACAGTAAATATCCTCTCCTCTCAAAATGAAGAGATGTAAAGGGAAAGTCATGTCAACATCCCTTATTTCCAAATTTACCCTCATTTAAATGTGTCACAATGCTTCATTTGAATGTATTAGTATTTTAAAATAAAATTATTGTAC
>Ga0123341_1002559_pt1 | contig 15035 bp, 7 predicted proteins | sample Turbeapinknodule_FD_89959 | JGI IMG/M metagenome (GOLD analysis project Ga0123341, IMG submission 89959) | Root nodule microbial communities of legume samples collected from Mexico - Turtle bean Mexico pink nodule | ecosystem: Host-associated > Plants > Roots > Nodule | place: Mexico: Nepantla... | reverse complement strand
GAATTGTTCATGAAAGGAATATTATGTATAAAAAAATAGTTATAAACTTATTTCCTTAAAATTTTGAGCTAAAAACTATAATTTTAATCTTTTAAACAAGTTTATAATATATTGGGGTAACATTTTTAATATTTTCAATAAGTGATACCAAAATCATTAATTCATTTAGGAGATTGACTTATTAGTAATCAAATCACTTCTTTTCAATTTGAAAGAAAATTTGAAGATATTATAACAAGTTTGTATTGTAACAAGCAACAACAACAATAAACTTGATGCCCAATGCCACATCAAACACTTTTCTTCCATCTTTCTTTAATCAATTATTTGATCATTATCATGTCACTATAAAGTTAGTTGAAACCTTTATACAAAATAAGAGAAATGTCTCACAAAATCTACACAATAAGAAAAGTTTGATGTAACAAAATGCATGTGAGGCACATGATCTGTAAGAAATTAACACTTGCCCAGTGCTACCAAATTTGACTTAATCAATTATATGAGATCAAATCTAATCCAATCTTATTGGAAAATTTCCAATCACCAACCATTAAAAAAATAATTGTATTCATCTAATTTCCTCCCTCTACAAGAAACTATAGAATTTCCAACCATTTTTCAAAATATTCTGCTGCATTGGCTATCAAAAATATAATCAGAAAGAGAAATAAACAAAGGCTTTGGGAAATATTTATTGCATACCTCTATCCAACAAATTTGGAATGAGAAGGACCTATGAGTTATTTTATCCTAAAGTTTATATTAAATAAATATATCTATTTACAATTGGAAATAAATCCTATAAGAAAGAATTTTGGTGATGAGTGGGTGAGGATATCGGTTAAAGAATCAATAAAAAAATCTTAAATATTATAGTAGAGGGTACAATTATATAATATTTTTTATGTGCCAACTAAAATTATAATATTTTGTGTGTACCAAATAAAACTATGATATTCTTTAATAAGATTTTATATTTTTAATTCTTTATTTAATGGTCTAACGTATACATGTTAGCATTCCTCCTAGAGAAAGGGTTTTACAGTGTATAATATGACAACAACAAAATTAGAACGTTTGATTCTGTGTGCTTATTCATATTCCATTGCATATTCTTTATGTGCATCTAGATATTAGAAACAATATTATGAGACATAATTTTAAAAAAAAATAATCATAAAAGAGAAAAAAATGGGTATGTAAAATGAATTAAAATTCTTTTATAAATTAAAATTACTTTATGTACTTAATTTTCATGGAATACTTCTTCTTGATCAATCAAACTATTGAAATAAGAAAAGTCAAATTTAGTGATTAATATTTTTATTAAGAAGTAAATTTTAACATTAACTTAATTTTATAAAGTGAGTTTTGCACATTCCAATAGACTCTCCCGACGTCAAAACCTTTAAACTTGTGTATGAGACTATATATAATATGAGTGATTTGATAACAACCCGATAACGAGTGACATGATAAACCCAACAAATGCTGTTAGAATAGATTCTAAATGACTCTGATATCATATTAAAAAGTGAACTTTAAGTATAACTTAACCTTATAAGACCAATTATAAGTTAAAGTTTACATTTACTTATATATATTATTTAATGTCCTATCTTTAGCAGATGATCTCTAACGCTCTTAGAATAATAATAATTTTTTAACTTTCATATTTAATTATATTTTGAATAGATTTATTTCCTATATGAATGATTTCTATACAAAACCAAAAAGACACATTATGAACAAACAATATACTACTTGAAGAAGAAGGAAAACAAAACTCATTAAATCAACTACTATGAACATACTCATGGCATTTTATAATACAACATTGGTATCATCCAATAAAAAAGTGCATGACTTCTATCTCACGATTCATCATCTACATAACCACCTTATTATTTTGGTCGTGAAAATTCCAAAGATTTCATGGAATCTTTATAAACCAAATGATGGGGATAACGTTAGTCTAACTCATAATATCACATGAACTAGGATTTTGTCGCATGTACCAAATTTATTTGCTTGGTATCATGTTTGGTGACTTTGACCAATGACCCATAATTGTGGTGTATCTAATAAAAGATAGCAAGAATACACAGAGATTCCCTTCGGTGATTTATCTTAATTTAGTCTCTAAATTGCACTAAGTAAACCTTTTATCTTTGCATGAGAAATCTTCAAAATGTGAACATCTAAATTCTGAAATCTCCTGAAAAAACGGAATTTGAACCACTTATATATAAGTTGTGATGCTTTTTAGTATACCACTTATGAGTTGACTTGTTATGTAGGACACACTTTAAGCCTTGTAACAGACAAAATTGGTGTTTTTCTTCTTCTTCCGAACATGAGAACAAGACTCTTATCTTGGAATTCTTTGTTTCATCAATAAGGCAATTTGTTACTGCACTTCCATTTTTTTTTTTGAAAAGTTAGATTTACTTTTAGTGAAACTAAAAATTGAACCTAAATTCTTGCATCCTTCATCATCTTATTTGTTCCAAAATGCAGATAGTATTCTCAGTTCTAAAATTCATAAGCCATATGACTTTTGTATTGTAAAATTTAGAATAGAAAGTTGTCTTCTAAATTTTGATAGTTTATTTGTTTCTATTTTTGCTTAATTTTTCTTATCATTTTAAATCAAACAATAACTATTTTCACTATTTTTTTTTCTCACTACACAGTTTCATTCCCTCTATTTCTTTTATCTTTACTAACACATCATTAAAGATTGGTAATGTCAATATTAATGAGAAGAAGTTATATATCACCCTCACTTCAAGCTCAAAAGTAATGTGTTCCCTTAACAGATCAAACTTTTTAAATCATTTCATGATTATTTATGTCTCATAAATGGTAGACTCTCTTGCTTGTACAAAATTTAAGATTAGCTTTCTTTTTAAACCTAATACTAAATCTTTCAGTTCCATAAAAGACGTAATATACAACAAGAAATTGATTAAATAAAAATTAATTTCTATGGTAGTTTCCAATTAATCTGTTACAGAGATCATAGTCAACAAAAATTGAAAACTAATTCATAGTACACATACAAAATTCAGTGCACCAACATGCATTTATTAGTATATTACCATACCCTGCGACTCAAAATTTAAGGACTTGCAAAACATTAAAAAGCAGGACCCTTTTGCAAACCACTGAATGATACAGATGCAGATGAAAAATAGTCTTTGCTAAGTTTAGGATCTGGTTTCATGGCTTCATCTAGGTTCTGCTGCACCTACTGTAGCAGCAAAAGAAAAACAGAAAATATGTGATCATTGTTCAATCTTGGTCTTGTCCTAACTCCTAATTAAGTGTGCAATTACCTAGAGAGTTTTCTTAACCTCATCAACTCTTCTACCAATTGCCTTAATGCTCTATATCATTGCATATATTCAAAGTCATGAACACGAGTTTGATAAAGAGTAATAGTTTAAATGTCAAGACTTCATGCTAGCTACTAACCACTGCAGCTATTTCCAACACGGCCTCTTACATTTCATATGAGAGAACATAGAAACTCAGGCATGGAAGACAAAGACATTGAAAGGAAGAAAGCAAGGTCATATTTCATGTACTTAAAAAAAAAAAACTTAATTGGATTGTATTAAGAAGTATGTAACTCAACCTCATAAAACTGACTTATAAGATTGAGTTATCCTTAAAGTCAACTTTCTAGTATAGTATCAGAGTCGTTTCGAACCTATCCTAGTAATTGTTTGTTGAGGTTATTAAGCTACCTGCTACCGGACCACCCATAATATATAGTCTCACACACGAGTTGGTAGTCTCAGTGTGAGAGAGTGTGTTGGAGATTTCACATCAACTAAAGATTAAGACATTTCATAGTATATAAGTGGGTGCAAACTTCATCTTAAAAATTAGTTTTATTAGATTAAGTTAAATTTAAAATCTACATCTTAATACATTAGATAACAGGTATGATAACAACCATTATCTCATACAAGACATCATATACCCTTCCTAGGTAGATTCCGTGACAGAAAATACAACAAGAAGTTAGATTATTACTATTTTCTAATAATCCATACATGCATAAGAAACAAATTTCATGTCAGAACATACCTCATCAGAAATGGGAACACCATAAGATTTGGTTATTTTGGTGACATCAGAAACCAAAGGATACTTCAAATCACCAAGGCCACTTCACTTTCTATCTTTTGGATCCATGCAAGGTGCGAGAACTACAATAATAACAACATCATATATGAAGAATAAATAAACTGTGGCAGTTCCATTAGAAAGGCTATGACAGGCATGAGAACATAATGAACCTATTGATTCCAACACAGACCATTGTTTTTCAAAGACACACATCTGCATGTGAGACTACTCAAAGGTCTTGTTGTTGTGTGTATTAGTCTATGAATATCATGGGTTGGAAAAATCATAACAAATTCTCTTTTCTTGGGATAGATATAAAATAGATATTTGCAGAAACATTTTATATCTAACAAAGAAGATTTTGTTCTGATTTTCTCAACATAATGTAATCTCAGTGTAACAAAATCATGTTTCAAAGTTATGTTTGTTGTAAGTAGGTTTAATTTTTTCATAAGCTTCATTTGAAGCAGAATATGAGATTGTATACACATAAACACACACCTCATTGACAGGTCCAGCAGTAATATCTAAAAGTTTAAACTATAAACAGAAAACACTTTTTCCAACCAAACTGACCCTTATTTTCCTAAAACAATTTACAGAAAATAAAGAAAATAATTGGTAAAATGTGTGGGATGAAATTCATCAATTACAGAAAATAGCATAACCAAGATCATGGTAAAGAAAACTAATTTTGACTAGAAATTGAGGGACCCAAAAGGCTAAAGAACACATTTTACCTTAAAAATATGAATAACGTGACAAAATTTGAGAAGCTCAGAATGTGAGTAATTCTCTTACGTTGATGACCCTCAGATAAAAAACCGCCTCTGCTTCAAAATTTGGTGCCGTGTTTCAAACCAGTGGAAGCTTAATCTGTTAAATCATAAACAAAACAACATTTCAGCAAGATTCCTCAAACTTCAAAGCATTGTGTTGTGACAATAACATAACAAGATAACGTGAGAGTGGAGAGTAGCGAGAAAGTGAAATATCTTAATCTCTAGTTAGTGTGTGATCTACCAATTTCTGTGTGAAAATATATGTTATGAGTGGTATAGTATGTGACATGATATCATGATACCATGTTAAGAAGTGAACTTTAAATTTAACTAAACTTTATAAAACAAGCTTATAAGATGAAATTTTCACGCACTTATAAAAAATAAATATCATAATCTTTAATAGACGTGAGATTTTCAACAAAATTAAATGTGAATTATTATCTTAATTTGAATACCTTTTATTTTTTAATTCTAAATGTAGATATGAGATTTTAAACACACATCATATCTCTAATGAGAGATTATTTGATTCACAGTTAGATTATGTTGAGTTTGATTTCATGTAATAAAGTCAAACATAAATACATATTCAAGTTCAAATTACTTTAAATAAATTTCTTTTTTTAGGTTGGAAATTTGAATCCTAAACTAAAAAAATAACATTAAAGAATAACAAACATGTATTTAAGAATGTACTTTGGTTAAATGTATCAACATTAATGACTCACTTTCTTTTTAAGAATCATACTAGTTATAATCATGTCAAAATTAAAACCATATCTTACATGTAAGAGTTATCAATGTGACAAATTTTATAAAGTATTTAATTTTAATTTATAATTACACATTATCTTACATAAAATTCTTATCTCAAGATAGATCTATATTATCTAGATTATATTTTTTTAATATAACTTTTGTTTGTGGTTTTAATATAAATGTTGTTTCCAATGTCAAATTTATTGTCTATGAAATGATTTTCAATTTTAGTGACTTTATAATTGACACTGGAAACATTGCCTTAAACAATTCTGTCACACTTAGGTTAATTTCTTCTTCCACGTATTTTCTTTTTACACCTCTGTAAATATTTTAATTAACAAAAAGTGCATGATTTTTTTTATTTTCAAATTGCATTATTCGTTCACCTTCTAAACTCTACAACTTTAAATACAATTTTGAATTGTGGAAATGTGACTTTTATAGTTTGAAATGTACATTCCGAACGTGTATTCCAAATTTTAGAGTTTGAATATAATTTTGAATTCATAAAACCCTTTCAAATGGTAGAAATCAAAATATATTTTTTAACTAAAAAATACATTTCAAAATCTTTAATTCATAATGTATGTATTTTTAAACCCATAAAATATATTTTAAATTTTAAAATTCTGAATACAATTTGTATTTCAAATTTTACAGTTTAAAATTTTAAAATCCATAAGAAGGAGAAGAGGAGTGTTAATGAAAATAAAATGACAAAGTTGTCATTTCATGTCTTTTATAGAGGTGCAGGAAGAAAACATGGAGGTGGAGGAAGAAATTGCCCACACTTAACTATCATTATTATGATTTAACATATTTTAAATATCCTTCCATATGTTGTAAAATGCTAAAGGCAAATCTTTCCTACACCTCCATTTTTTATTAATTCCAACATTGTTCTTGTGACTATACGGGATTTTTTCATTTTGGTGAAGAGTGTGGCGATTTCTTTTTTATTTTCAAGTGATATTTGTTACTTGTAGTGGTCAATGGTGGTGAACGTTGGTGACTGATGTAAGTTTTATGCTACTTTTACAGTTCATTTTTTATTTGTTTATTTTTGTTATTTTTTGTGTGTATATCAGATTGTAAAATTTATAATACCTCCTTATTATAATATGTATTTTGAATACAATTTCAGAATACATTTTAAAATTATATTTCGGATTTTACTGTACAATCCAAAATACCTTCCAAATTCTACTATTTAAGAGGTATGAAGAGAAAAATAAGATTATTAAACTACTAATGTATTTTTTAAGAACAAAATAATTCTTTTACCTAACCTATGAAGTGTCCAAAGAAACTATAGAAGTATAGAAATAAATTACGAATATTAAATTGACGATTAATTATAAATATTATAAATATTTTTATTTTTTATTTTATTTAAACTTTAATATCATTTCCTTTAAAATATATGAGAACATACTTTATTGCATAAGATAAATGTGACGAAAATTAAAAATAAGATGGAATAAATGTGTTATATATATATATTTTATATATATATATATGTATTTATTATTTTTTAAACAATAATTTAAAGTATTATTTATATAGAACCATGAAAATATTTAAAGTATTTTTTTTTTCAATCAAAACATTTTTTTTATTTATGCTATTACTATAGACACTTTATCATTTATGTTTTTCTTAACTTGTACACATTTTAGAATTTTGTTATATCAAAACACCCACATACGTGTATACATGTGTTGTAAATATAATTTATATTCCTAAAATAAAAAATATTTTTTTTTCATGCTTTATATGGTTTTAATTGTCTTTAAAAAAGAGACAACAAATTATTAAAAAATGAAAAATATTTCATATCCATTTATAATTACATCTGAGTCTATGTATAAACATGTGTTTATATATTTGAATATAAATGAAAAAATTAACTAAATTTACACTCTACCGTTATAATTACAAATAAAAAGTAAAACATAGTATTTATTTTAAATAATCACACTGTTGACTATAAACAAAGAAGGTTGAGATTGTATTTATTTAGTTTGACAAAAGATTAATATAAAATAATCACACGGGCAACAATTTCATAATAAAGACAATGTACTAAATACATGCAATGTTTTTATGAATTAAGTATATACAATATATAAAATGGTACCCTTTAAACATAAATATCCTTTATTTCAATCTTCACTGATTTTAAATTCTCTTTACCTTAAAAGGTAAATTTACTGTTTGAACTGTACTGCACTAGTTCATAAAATTTACAATTATTAAATGAATTTTTTAAATAAAAATTAAATTTTGTTCTTAAAATATTAATTTAGTATTATTACTAAATTTATACTTTGTAACTTACAATGCAGTCTCGTATAAAATTAGTATAAAATTAATAACAAGTCTAAACTATTAAAATTTGTTGTGGTTACATTCTACTGGCTTAAATATTTTTTTTGGCATTATATTATAATTAATCTTACATAATTTGAAGTAATAAGAATCAAATATAAAAAATAGAAAGAAAATAAGATGGAAGGCTAATTTTCTATACTCACACGGATAAGATAGGATTATAAATTATATAAAATAAAGATTTACGTATATTAAGTATATTTCAGTTTTTTTAAAATATTTTTTTTAGTTGATTTAAAAAAACATGTGCAAAATGATGTTATAATAATAATAAAAAATAATAATAATGATATTTAGGTAATTAAAAAATGTTTATTAATTTTGGCGCATGCAGTTCCCTCCACATCTATCCGAAACCAAATTCCCTCCTTCCCTCGTTTTCTGCTGAGCCTCCTCTACGCTCCTAACTCCCTCTTTTCCTCCCAAACCCTTTTCCCCACTCTCCCTCTCTCTCTCTAAACCTCTCTTTCTCTCTCTAAAACCCTACTTTTCTCCAATCCTCATCCCTTTTCCCTCCAATTTTACCCCAATTTGGTTGGGCTCCTCGCCCATGTCCACCGCCGCCGGACCTCCCGACCGCCGTGCCTCGCCGCCGCGGGGGCCTGCCGGCACCCCTGCCCGCCCGCCGCTCAAGCGGCACCTCGCTTTCGTCACCAAACCGCCGTTTGCTCCTCCGGACGACTACCACAGCTTCTCCTCCATTGACTCCCGCCGCCTCGCCGATGAAGCCGTTGTCGTTAGATCTCCAGTAAGTACATCGGTTTCTCCTCTCCGGTCTCAAATTCACCTCCGCGGCTCTCGAATCGGGAATGTCCTGTTCTGCGTTGAATGTGATGTTGAATTCACTTGATGGAGATCTCCTTCGTGTTTTAACGTTTGTGTTTGTGTTGCTATTCTTTTCTCTGGATCTTTTCCCTTTCCTTAGTGAATGATCGAGTTGATGATTGTTTGAGGGTGCGATGCTGTTTCTGTTATTTTTTGGGTTAATTTTCTAGTTTTAGGGAAAAAGTGAAGTTAGTCTCTCAGTCATCAATCGGACTCTGATGATTATTTGAGGTTGTGATGCTGTTTCTGTTGTTTTTGGGTCAATTTTATAGCTTCTGGGGTAAAAAGTGAAGTTGGTTTCTCAGTCTCGAATTGGCTAATCAGTGTTGGTTGGGGCTTAGTGAGGTAGTTCTGTGCGATAATCAAGTGAGTCACTCTTGATGTGGTCTTTGCTTGTGTTTAAGTTGACCATAATTTAGCTGTTTAAGAATTAGGTTTTTGAAGTTATTGGGATGGGAAAACTTATTTCTTTTAAATTGTTTGGCCATTTTTACTGAATCTAAATCAATTTTTGAAGTTAAGAGATTGTGAGTTAAGATCAAACTCTTTATGGAAAATAAAATAAATAAGGAAAACAGGAAAGTGAGGGAAATAATTTTGGGTACACTTGTACGAGCTGGGATATATGTTATATGCCTCTAGCTTGTTATATATCTATGCTATATTTGGCCAGTGCTAAGACTTTGATAAAATGTCATAAAGTTGATCTTTCGAACATTTATGGTCTTTGCTTGTTATCAATGAGCTAATTCTTAATTGCGATCTGCACGTTCATTTGCAGTCCAGCATGTTGTTTTGTACTTGTTGATATACAGTTCTGCAATGCATAGTTCATTTAGTTTTAGTAGATAGGTAATGCTGACTCTTGAATTGCTTTTGTACGCGTGTTTCTCCCCTTCTTTTGTTGATATTTCAAGGAATATTGTATTTAGCATTGTTGTAATCGATTGTAAATATGGAAGGATGAATTAATACCTTTAATTGATTGGTTGCATTTATCTTACCCATCTCAACTGCAACCAAATGTTTGTGTTTGTGCATGTATCTTTGATCATCTTATTTCTGTGCTATCTTATCATTTATTGAAACCGATGTTGGTTGCAGTACATAAAGCGAAAGGGTGGAATGAACGACAGTGAAGGAGAGTCTCACGCACAAAAGTGGAGTAACAGTCCTGGATACACTAATATTAGTAACATAACGAGTAGTCCCTTTAAAACTCCAGTGTCTGCAAAAGGAGGAAGGACACAGAAGGCAAAGGCTTCCAAAGAAGGCAGATCATGTCCTCCAACACCCATCTCAAATGCCGGTGAGAACATTTCCTTTTTTATCTTTATTGTTCAACAGCATGCAGTATTCAGTTTGAGAATATTTAGTGTTTGGAAACATGTTATGTCCAAAATATAAATTCTGATTTACCTTTTCCTTGATGTGCTCCAACCATCATATACTGTGTTTAATCAGACAGTTTTTCTGTTTCAGGTTCCCCTTCTCCTCTTACTCCTGCCAGCAGCTGTCGTTATGACAGTTCCTTAGGTAATTTTAACAGCAATCTTAATTGATAAGCTCTTTTCAGTTCAGTTTCCTGTTATGTATGAGAAAAGAATGACAACATCCACAACTTCACAGGTCTCTTAACCAAAAAGTTCATCAATTTGGTCAAGCATGCAGAGGATGGTATTCTTGATCTAAATAAAGCAGCCGAGACTTTGGAGGTCACTCTTTAAGTGCAAAAAAGTTATAACCAAAATATCTTATATTTATTCTTCCTCTATCATGTATGAATTTAATTTTTTCCTTTTCACAGGTGCAAAAGAGGAGGATATATGACATAACGAATGTTTTGGAAGGCATTGGTCTCATTGAAAAGAAGCTCAAGAACAGAATACATTGGAAGTACTGTGACTGATACCTTTTAATTTATTTCTTTAGTGTATATTCGTTGAAATTTTGACATATATGTAGTATTAGGGCAAAATTCTTACATCAAACTTTGTGGATTCTAGGGGAATTGAATCTTCCACGCCTGGTGAGGTGGATGGTGATATCTCTGTGCTCAAGGTAAGCGATGTAGGTGTTGTATATTTGTGAATGACCTATTGACACCCAAGTAACTAACTGTTATAGAATTGTTTGTCACAAACATTTCTCATGTACCTTTGTTTGCGTAACAAGATTTATTGGATCCAGAACTTATATTTTTCATGATTCACCACCGTATGAAGATATTTAAAAGGATTAAATGACTAAGTAGTTGGCCTTGTGGCTATGTATTGCAGGAAGAAGTTGAGAAACTTTCTTTAGAGGAGCAGGGATTAGATGATCAAATAAGGTTATATGCTTGCTTTTAGAAAAAAACACAAATTTGCTATTTCAAAACTGTTGGCCAATGCTGATTTTTCTAAATTTTTGGCAGGGAAATGCAAGAAAGATTGAGGAGGCTGAGTGAAAAAGAAAGCAACCAGAAGTAATCTACTCTCCACATACCCATTCATTTCTTAGATTCGTAATGTTGTCACTGTATTATAAATTATACCGATTTCATTTCTTTTAAGGTGCCTTTTCGTGACTGAGGATGATATTAAGAGCCTACCTTGTTTCCAGGTCATTTTTATCTTGCTTTGAACTCCCAGTTTATAAACATTGCTTTAGCTGTGTTCTCATGTAAATTCTGATTATTATTATGTTTTTTTTTATTAATACTGGTGCGTTTTTGCAAGCAGAATGAAACTTTAATAGCAATTAAAGCTCCGCATGGAACTACCCTGGAAGTCCCTGATCCTGAGGAAGTAAGTTTAGTGCATAAATTGATGAAAGGTTCACGCACTTAATAAAACTGATGTTCTGATGCATGATGGAGAATTATTGCTTCTATATGCATCAGGCTGTAGACTATCCTCAGAGGAGATATAGAATCATTCTTAGAAGCACAATGGGTCCCATTGATGTCTACCTTATCAGGTATGTGTCTTGGTTAGTATTATTTCCTATCCGATGTTCAATTCATCTTTGGTGTTGACAAGATATTCCCACAACCATATTTTTTAAGACTAACCCTCAAGCTGGGAATGGTTTAGTAACCACTTCCCGCGGTAGTCACTCAAGTAACTTTTCTCAAGTAATTAATCTATCTGATTATGCATTTTTTTTTTATTCTTTGAACTTCCGAACTCTTTTCAGTCAATTTGAAGAGAAATTTGAAGAGGTTAATGGTGCTGAGCTCCCCATGATCCCAGTTGCTTCCAGTTCCGAGTCCAACGAACAACTAATGACAGAAATGGTTCCTGCCGAATCCAGCGGAAAAGAATTTGAACCTCAAACCCAGCTGTCTTCTCATGCATACTCTGATTTAAATGCCTCACAAGAGTTTGCTGGTGGCATGATGAAGATTGTCCCTTCAGATGTTGATGTAAGTATATCATAATCAAGATATGAGTTTCCCCCCTCCCTCCTTCAAAATCGGTGGTTAGTGATTAAGTTATTCTGATGGTATTATTTTAAACTAAGCATTTAGTGATTGGACAAGAGCGATCACGCTAGAATGCATTGACACTCTTTGCTTATATTCTTTGTAATTTTTTGTAGAATGACGCAGATTATTGGCTTCTATCAGATGCTGACGTTAGTATAACAGATATGTGGAGAACAGATTGTATCCTCTTTTAATACTTTTATGCTTTCTCTCTTTCTTTCTGATGTTTAATTTTATAGTACTATACTTCATTCCTCAACTCCCACTATAACAGCTACTGTTGATTGGAATGGGGTAGACATGCTTCATCCTGATTTTGGAATCATTTCGAGGCCACAAACTCCATCATCGGGGTTTGTTGAAGTGCCAACACCAGGAGCAAACTCTAATCAGAAGTGATTTCGATTAGTCTAATAGCTCAGCCAGAAGATATGGATAACCATCATCCTTTGCACAGAGGGAAACTACTTCTATAGAGTGATTGCTAGTCTTGAGGATGTCAAGAGTTGTTGCATGTCAAGCTGAGAGTGGTTTCTTTACTTATGTTAAATCATTAACTCGGACAAATAAAGTTAGTTACAGTAGACATACCATGCTCGTAGAAGATTTAGCTTGGAAGGTAGAGCAGTTGTCACAAGTTTTATCGCAGAAAATGCTGCTACTGTATGAAATGTAAACAAGACAGTCTCATAATCAGTACATATTGTGATATGATTAGTCCTATTTGAAATCTGGAATCGTGGTTCCAGTTTTTTTGAAGATAAGAGTTACTACATATGCTGACTGCAATGATCTACAAGGTGTACTGGATAATGATAGGACAGGACCACCTCATTATTGAATTATCATTCATGTTGCTTGTAAACAATTTCATAATCATTCATCAGTCTAGTGATAAAATTGTCAATTATTTTCCTATGTTTTTTTTTATGTTCCTTTTACAATGGATTATGACATCTGAATTGAGTATTTTAATGAATGCTGGACATAATTGAACTTTTCAAAACTTTCTTACTCGTACATTGTTTTTGGGATGTATGAGTGAAGAGAGAGAGAGAGAGAGAGAAATGGTGTAGAAGTGAGGTGGTAGAGAAAATGTGTATATTCATTGATAAAAATGAATGGGCAATGGTTGATTTAAGAGGTACAATGTTTGATTGGTGAGGGAATTTGGTTTGTAAGGTTAGTAATGGAATGACATGAGTGCAATAAATGTCCACTAAGAAATTGTGTGCCTCTTTCTGACTGAGAAGTCATTGTAATTGAACTGGAATCATTACGCATACACAGCAGCAAGGGGACCAGTTCATGGTTCTAAACATTGCATTCTATGTTCACAAATTCATTATTTTACTAAGCACTTTTCATTTATGGCCAAGGTTGAAGGTTGAAAGTTGAAGGTTATTTGGTTCCAACGTTTCTACTCTACGATCGTAGCGTTACCTAACCTTGATTCACTTTTAAAACAAGACTCATATAGTGTCTATGTTTCTTTTTATCCACCAAAATTCACTTTCTTAACTCAACATTCAAAATTATGGTTGTGATTTATCTTCTTAATAATAATAATCATCATAGATGAGAGTAAGAATAAAATGAATTCAAAATTATAGATACTAAGAATAGTTACTCAAACCAACATCGTCTTTACATAGATGCTAAAAAATGTTTCATTTTTAAAATAAAAAAACATTACTAATAGAATAAACAGTTTTAAAAAAAGTATGAATTACATAATAAATTTACTACTTAATTAAATTTTAACTACCTCATATTTATTTGAGTATTTTTGAGTTCCTAATAAAAAAATTGCATTCATTGATTACTTAATATTTTGTACTCTTTCTAAATAACTTGATAACTTGATGAATTGATTTTTGTCATTAATACGATGAGTTGCCCATTTCTTTCCAACATTTTTCAATTTATAATTTTTTTCAAAATCAAATTATCTGGTAAGTTAGAGGAGATGGGAAAGAAAAATAAAACTAGTTAATTATTGATTTAGAGACTAGAAGTTGAAAGTAACAACCATGTTATGCAACAAAAATTAAATGATAAGATAGGTATATCCATTTTTATACCCAATTTTTTAATAAAAAATTAATTAAAAATACTTAAATTTATATATTATTTAAAACTTTATTTTTTATTTTTTTTAATGAAAGTTTTCATGTTAGGCATCATTATACAACTTGACACTGACACCTCAAGTAACAACAATCATCTGCCATCACATGAAAAAAGTATTATTAAAAAAAAAGAAAAAGAAAGAAAATACAAAAATGTGGGGGAACTAGACCAAAACCCACATGTTAACAAAAACGATACATAGGTAGACTATACCTATTCATAAAGAATTCTAAGAACAAACTAGGTGGAAGTCTATTATACCAATGAAATGATTGTCTATGAATGAACCCTAAATTAGCCAACTTATCAGCACATGCATTTTCCCTCACGAAAAATATGAGTAACCCTAAACCTGATTGTTCTACAGAAATTAAGACAAGTATTCCATCGATTATGAAGCATCCACGGAACAGTAGTCCTAGCAGTAAACGCAGCACAAACCAAGACAGAATCACATTCAAGCCAAACATTAGTAAGTCCCATCTTTTGAGCTTCCTCCATAGCATGTATAACTCCAT
>Ga0123341_1002558_pt1 | contig 15037 bp, 9 predicted proteins | sample Turbeapinknodule_FD_89959 | JGI IMG/M metagenome (GOLD analysis project Ga0123341, IMG submission 89959) | Root nodule microbial communities of legume samples collected from Mexico - Turtle bean Mexico pink nodule | ecosystem: Host-associated > Plants > Roots > Nodule | place: Mexico: Nepantla... | reverse complement strand
AGATTATTTTTATGATAATGATGTTGTAAGGTTTGTTGATCAATGTTATCTAAAACATTATCCCAATTAAGATTGGTAGAAAACAATATTAAGCTGAAAGTTTCTCTAGTTTGACATTAGAAAAACGAATCTTAGCAAATTATTGACAAAGAAAAAATTTGTATTAATCATAAAAAATTGTTAATATCAACAAAAAAATTATGACAATTTTAATTGAAAAAATATAATTTTCATCTGTAAAAAGTAGTCTCTTAGGTCAGAAAACTTAACTATCATGTTTGATATTGATGTTGATGTTGATGTTGATGTTTGATGTTGATGCTCATATAAAAGTCATTTACATCGATTTCTTGCATATAAAATTATTAAGAGAGTTTCATAAATATCGATTCCTTATATATTTATAAAAACTTATTATCATTACGATTAGATTTTGATAGCAATTAACATTTAAAATTTATTCCTAGCATTCAAATATGTTAAGCATTATCATTTGGGTCAAAAACATAGAATTACTTTCCACTCAAATCTAAGAATCTTGATCATGGTAAAAAAGCATTACAAATAAAATGACAATATCAATCATCAATCAAGAACAAAATATTATATTTAAATATCACCTCAATACATAAGAGTTTGAACAAATTACTCTCAATCCCAAAGGGTAGAATTAACCACTCATGTTGGCCATTACAAGCATGGAGAGCAAGAAAATAAGATCCAAGATGTTTCTCATTAACAGCTGCCTCCTCTAGGGTTTCCTAACACCTTCTATTCTCCCAATTCATTCTCCAATCCACTCAATGGTCTCTAGGGTTGTGCTCAAGCCTCATAGTTAACCTAGTTGGGCTAGGGCAAAGTGACTTCTCGTCTGGGCGTTATCGGGCTCACTTAGGCAAGTTAGACGAAAACAGGCCCAACGTCATTGGAGTGATTTCGCCTGGGCGAGATGGAGCTCTCTTGGGCAAGATCCTCTGGGAGCTTCTAGCTCAGGCGAGTTTGGGCGAGCTTGGGTGAGTGTTGGTGCGTTCCAGTTTTCCCTTTTTAGCTTTGTCTATTCTCCTTTTGGCCCTTTCATCTCCATTCTTCCATAAAATCCTGAAATTAACACAAATTTGAGAATAAATTGTTTTTCTTCAAATTAAAATCACAAAATATGTAAAAATAAATAAATTCATAAATTAGAGGTTATTTTATAGTTATTTTATCAATTTATATCCATAAGTGCTTGTATTTTAATATGAAATATTACTGAAATCTGAAACTTATATCCTTGTCAGAAACTTCTACCCTTAAAACCTTTTGTGAAAACCTTTATCAATCCTTTTTGTGAAAATTTTGAAAACCTTATGAAAATATTTTAGTCATAAAAAATGATTGATATTACACATCATTCTAGTGTGCATGAGAGTCTTAAGGATGAAGAAGGGGAACATCTGAGGGAAAAAATTCAAAATACAAAAAAAAAAAGGATAGCTGAGTTGAAGGACATGTTTTCTCAATTCATGAAGAGTCGAGAAAAATCTAGGAGCAACCATGGAGAGGGATCTAGTGGGAGAAGGGACTATCATGGTGACCCTTATTCCTAAAGTGGTGAAGTGTTTAGTAGTCATCACAATGTTGACTACTAAGGAACCTAAGATAGACCTTCCCACGTTCTATGACAAAAAAAATGTTAAAGAATATTTAGATTGGGAGATGAAGGTTGAGAAACTTTTTAAATGTCACCAAGTAAACAAAGAAATAAAAGTGTCCATAGCTACTTTAAGTTTTCCATAATATGTCATGTCTTGGTGGAAACAAAGGAAATATGATGTTACAATTAGAAGAAAAATATAGATATTGAATTGGCATGAGTTAAAGGTGTGCATGAGAAGAAACTTTGTTCCACTTTCATATGAGAAAAATAAAAAACTTAGAGAAGAAATGAAAGAGTTGTAAGAAAATAAAAAATAATTATAGAATGAGAACAGGAGTTTACAAGAAGAGAGATGAAGTTTAGAGAAAAAGTGAAAATTCTTATCAACAGAAAAGAAGAGAAAGAAAGAGAGAGAAGAAAAACAAGAAGAATAGATGTTAAAGAAATCCAGAAAGGAATAGGAGTCTCTTATAACACCCCTTACAAGCATAGTTGAGAAATAATATTTAAAGGGAGATTGTAATACTTTGAACTCTTCTTTTCACTTAAATCATTATGCTAACTCTTCTTCCCAAAAATATCAAAAACATCATTTTATCTTGTTGTTACATGGCACAAAGCAACGACAAAAACAAAGTGAAGAAATCAATGTTTCTAAAACAATGACCCATAATTTCCTTCAAAACTTTTGCAAAAATAATAAAGGGCATTGTTTCATTGCATTTTCTTTTAAAAACAACTTTCTTAGTTTTCTTTTAATAAAAAAAATTACTTAAATTTTGTTTTTTTTTTCTACAGAGGGATCTTTGATCCAGGAGGAAAATAGAAAAAAGTAAAGAAAGGTGGCAATCCATGAGCAACATTTAAATCTAAGGACATAGAAGCTTCAAGGAAGAAGACTCTACATTTGAAGACTAGAACACTAGGATTTTCTTCTTTCTTCTTAGTCTTATACAAATTATATAGGTATATTTTCTTCTTTGTATTTTCCAAAATTTTGTAGAGACATGGATTTTCTTTCGGTCTTAGTTGGACCTCAATTTGGGCTTGAAAATTTAGCCAAAAACCCTAGAGAGCATTGTCAAATTTGGCCAAGACATGAAGGAGAAGAAGCTTGGAGCATGAAAGTCCCACACTAGAAATTCATTTGTCAAGTAAAAAAAACTGACAATCACTCATTCCAATAGTTTCCTTACTACAAGTACCCAGAATGTTTAAAGTTTGAACTAGGGACGAAAATCAATTTCGCTTTATACTACAAGATGAAAAACATATTTAACCCTTTAATTAATTAATTTTATTTTTTATTATTTGAAATAATTTGTTAAATTTTGTATTTTATTTAAAAAATATTTTGCAAAATAATGGTATAAACAATTTTGTTAACTTTTTATATTTTTATAGTTTTATATTTTATGAATAAAAAATTATAACTTAATAAATAAATTATTGATTAAATGAAAAATGAAAGAAATTTTATAGAACCCGTTATTTAATAATCCAAAGAAAGATTCTTGATTGGAGATACATAGTTTTCATAGAACTACATATATTGGAAAGTGTAAAAGTGAATGATATCGATTATAATGTGACACTCGTATATGTTCTTCATGATGGATGTCCTCAAGACCACTTTCTCTTTGTTTTCAGAGCACAAATTTTTACTTCTTCTCTACTTTCTTATTTGATTTCTTTTGGCATCCATAGATATGTATGTTAAAGTTGTTGATACCATGTTTGTTACCTTTGCATTTATACCTTGGCCACGATAGCTACATATAGCATAATTCCCTACCCTTTCAAAATGAACTGAAGCACCATAATCAAAGTCAAGTAGGTTTTCTTTTGTTAGCATTTGCAGCTACCTAATCACAATTTTAGGTTCACTCCCAAATCTATGAACTCCACATGGTGGGTTGGAGCACTAGCCTCTTGCTCAACCATTTGCACTCTAGTTGTACAATCAAATTACATAAAGAAAAATTGAGGCATAAGTTTTAAAAGAAATTCATATTTATAGGGTATAATATCCAAATAAATCACATTTGTTAATTGTTGGATTGTACTATTGTTCAAAGAAATCACATTTTGTTAAATGAAGGAGTTTCACATCTTTTTTAAATACAAGTAAAAACTTTTATCATACATTTTTCTTATAGTATATAGTTTTGTCATTATCTATGATGGATCTTTCGAGGGGATTTATTACTCAATCTTTTTTTACCATCATACAAGTGCCTAAAACATTCATTAGAAAGATTTTCCCAGTCACCAAAACGAATCATTGGCTCTAATACAATTAATGAGTATTTCGAAAGGGATTCACATGAAAGATTCAACAACAATGATACATGAGTCAAATCAATATAAGAAATGTTGCTTGTGGTGATATTTTTAAAGAAAGTCGAGGTGAATATATTGGCAATCAATTTCTATGATAAGCTTATTGTGTTATTTTAGCTATTGAGATCTCCTAGGCTTATGGTTATAGGTGTGTTTGATTAGAATATGATTCCTCCTTAGTATTTCAAGTTTTGTCTTCCCCTCAATTTTCTCCTTAAGCTCTTAGAGGTAGATGGAGGAAATGCATTAAATGTTGAGATGATATGGAGTTTAAGATATCTCAAATTTATCGTGAAGATAATCACTATGCTCATAGACTAGCTATTTTGTAATAGATATTAATTCCCAATTACCATTTTGTTTAATTCTATTTATGAGTGTCTTTTGTATATTTCTCAACATGAGTTTGATTTGGTTCTCCCATATTTTTGTTCTTGTTTTCCTTTTTATATATAGTTTTTCATGTAATGACATATAATTGTTTAACTTTGGAGACATGAAAAGGTTCATAGCGAGTTTTCTTAAAAAAAATAGGAGGAAACAAACTTTAGCTAATATAAGTTCCAAAAAAAACAAATGTTTTTATTTGTGCATGAATTGCATTAAAGAGGAATACATAAACTAATTTTGCAAATGAAGGAATTTATTTCATTTTTCTACTAGTTTTAATCTTCCTTGGGTATTCATGAAAAATTATCTAAACGAATTCTATGCGATTTATTAGTGTTAATTATATTAAGTTAGCTCATACAACAAGATGTTTAGTCATAAAAAAAAGTTGTTGGTTTACATTATCATAAACGCAATCTAATTTTAACAAACATTTTTCTTAAACTAAATTTTATGATTACTTATACCATTTTCACTTAATTTAATGCAATCACAAGAAAATATATTAGCAAACACAAGTTAGGGTGATACATTAATCATCAATAAGTGTCTCTTTGATCTCACACAAAGGTACCAAAAAAATGCAAAATCAATCAATATTATATACACTAGAAAATGAACAAATCTACAAAAGCAAAATGTATCTTTTCTAATTGTGTCTCCTGAATAATGCAAAAGGTATAAATGAAAGAGCACTGAAGTTTGTTCATGAGAGCCAGAAACACTACTATGGACAGATGAACATCTCCTTCCAATGATCATCACTTTTGTAAAAACTCAACTGCAAAGTTGAGTACATAGTTGTTGGATCTTGGAACTGGTTAGATCTTGCATGAAGTATGTACTGGATTTACCATTGCTTGAGCATGTTACGTTCAGCTGGTTACCAAGCTGATTTGACTGCATTAGTGGTATTTCAACACCATTAATATCAGACATTAAGAACAAAAAACCTTTTTAAACGGTTAACATTGAGTACAAAGCATCTTTGGACATTGATAATAAAAATGTAGCATGTGATGAAAACATTGAAGTAAATATGTTTTTAGCCATACAAATGGGTACTTTCACTTTTGATTCCTAAAAAATAAATCATCTATTTTTTGTCCAGTTTATAGAAAAGAGTCAAATGTGGTCTCTATTTCCATGAACAAAAACAAGGGACCAAATTGAAACAACTTACTCTGAAGATCAAGGACTACATCTAACACATTGTTGTAAATGAGTGACTAAAAGAATACAATTTTTGTGTAACAAACATATGCCCTGTTCGTGAACTAAAAACATTTTTAATCTGAGAACATGTGTTCACTCACCAATATGATGCTTTCTTTGCAGATCGCTAAATAGTTTAGAGATTTTGTACAAGAATAGTACAATAATACATGAAAAAAGGTGTTACAGATAAATAACCCTATCATTTGTCGGTGAAAAATATGTAATTTCACAGGATCTGATATTATTCATGAGAATAGGCTTTCATGTAAAATGCTTACCACACAATATGATGGTTCTGTATGGCAGCTCCATTTTGAAGTTGGAACACAAGACAGATAATGGCACCAGGAACAGTGATCATTTGCATCAACACCACGGAGAAGTGCGACAAGCCCAACAGCAAGCCTAACATACAAAAAGTTAACATGGACAGAAAAAGTGGTCTATATGAAATATGACTACTAGGAAAACACAAGAATACAAATCAAAGGAAAACCACAAGAATACAAATAAAATGACTGAAGATTTGGTTCGGTAAAAATCTATGAAGAATTGATCCATTTCTACCTCAATCTTGGGTAGCTAAGCTTTGTGAAGAAACACAAAACAAAATATTTCAAGAAATCCTAACTGTTACATTGGTTTGATCCAACATGAACTAGCTTTTTAGATCTTCTTAGTAGTGATAGAGACGCAGTAGCTAGACTTGCTCTAGCGTGACTTTCAGAAGCACCAAAACAAAAACATGCATATTGAGATAACTACAAGTTACTACACCTTAGCATTTTTTTCCTGGTTCATTTACTATGGTACTCAGAACTGACACTATTTCTACTTCAGTTCAGAAAAGAGAATTCCTACTGTATTTAAAATTACTTAAGTTTCAAAGCAATCAAGTTACTATAGTAATTAACAACTAAAAGAGCTTGCATCCAATCTAGAGTGTAGAGTTCCATCGATGACACATCCTGTGTACATGCTATAATCTGCTTGTAACTTTAAGGACAAGGTCAAAGCTTCTTTTCAATATTTATTATTTAAGACATATCTCTAATTATATTTGGTGACATTTTATCTTCTATGTCACTCTAGTTCTGTAAGCAGTAGAATTGGGAGATTCCTACCTAGTGCACTCCTGAAAAGGTCGTTAGGGGAATTCTAATGTCATTCAAGCCAGTAAAACATTACGATAAATTTTTCAAGAAGCATTAAATTGTAACAATATTTTCATGGGTTAACCTTAGGGAACCTTCTCAAATTTATATATATTTATTCATGGGCAGAATTAGCATATCATATACTGGTATTTTTCAATAGGACCAAAACTTTCCATTGATTTATACTACTCTTGTACAATACTACCTATTGAACATCAGAGAATTAAGCCACCATTTGCCAGAGTTTACTCCACTATTTACATGAAAATTCAATAGAAGAATAGTCACTGATAAAAAACCATAAATATGATATTTTATTGCTATCTACCATTTGTTCACTATTAAAACATATAAGTACAAATTCCAATCAACAATAACAATAGAGTGAGTATTACATAGACCAGCTTTGCACGACATAAAAAGAACTATCTATCAATGTTTGTTTCCTGTTAGGATCTTTTCTGCAGAACTTTAATATTGGTTTCGTTACCAAAATCCTATGATCTAGTGTCTGTGTCTATACTATGAGCCTTAATTTCAGATTATTCATTCATTAGTGCCACTTGGAATCACATTACTTAGTTCTCTCTAGTCCTCAGAGATTCAAGTAGAAATTGCAGTTAGTCGTTCTAAAATTTCATATAACTACTATCATACTTTTTAAAGAATCTTCCTTTTCAAACCAGCCATTTTTCTTTGTTTTTATTACTTAATATCTGCTATGAACTATGAATATATGAACAATTATCTAATTAATATTCTCAAGAAGAATTATTTTAGAAATAATTGTCAAATTAATTAGAATCATAAGTAAGAGCAGATTTTGATGGGTTTGATCCGTTTTTAGCTTCTGCCTAAAGCATACAACTTGGTTTCTCATGGTACATGTATTTTTCTTTTAGTATACTAGAAACTGAATCCAAACCTCTTACTACCTGCGGTAAACCAAGACTGCATCTACCCCAATTACTTGAGGAAAGTCCAGGTTTCATGTTATATGTCAGCAGGGTTAATTATGTTAGAGTCTCTCCTTGCATCATACACTACAAAGAGCAACATGATCTCGAAAAATTGACACTTCAAAAAAATGCTTACCCAACAACAAGAATGACGAGAGAGAAGACCCATAAGAAGCACTGATATTTTTTGAATTTAGGCTTAGCTCGTCCGGGAGAATAATTTAGGGGAGCATATCGTTGGTTAACCCATCCGAACTGGGGACGTATCAGAAACACAAATCCGAGAAGAAATCCTGTAAGAAAGCCTCCAATATGAGCAAAATTGTCCACATGTGGGAGAATTCCCACTGCTAGATTGATAACAATGATGATCACAAGGGTGAGAAGTGCTGCTAGCTTCACATGAAAAGAGAATCATGATTTTCAGTAGGTTGCTTTTAAGATGCTCTTTGCTTTTAAAACACTTAACAGTTCCAAATGAAAAATTTAATAAGCACCTTGTTCTCATATATAGTCCAGTTAGTAATCAGTTCTGAAAGCATGCCTCCCAGCAAGCCGAAAAGTGCACCAGAAGCACCCACAGAAATGTTTGACTGGATGAAAAGAGCAGAAAGCAAACTGCCCCCAAATCCAGATATGACAAATAGCAGTCCAATAAGCACTGTTGTACAAGCATGGAAGAATCAGTTATGAATTTAGAGCTAAACCAGGCAAACAATAAGATGACACAAGAAAATCATACATCTTAGTTGAGCAACTAAAGTCTAAAAGATAACTTTTAGAGAAATCAAGTCTAAAACAAAAGTCTGAGATATTTGCAGGGCCAAAAATATATGTGATCCTATGTGTCCTCTAGAAGGTGATAATTACAAACCACATTAAAAAAAAAAACAAGCCTTAATCTTCAATATTTCACATTATCACACATACGTACCAAACCCAAATTCTTGCTCTAGCCGAATTCCAATTACTAGAATACCCAACATATTTGCCAACAGATGGAAAACCCCAGCATGCAGCCACATACAAGAGATAAGGCGCCACCCCTGGTGTCTATGAACCACTCTGCTCACATCAAGAGCCCCCATCTTCTGTAACCTGAACAATAATCAAATCACGTATCTTCAATGCCAGTAACAGTCAAATTCATAATCCAGATTTCTCATCCGTTAATGAAAACCACTCATAAATAAATCCCAGTACTATTTCAACATCATCACCACCAACATTATGTGATACTAAATTCAAATTACATAATCATAAACACTTAATAGTCAAAGCAATTAAAACTTGTTGATATCTCAAGATACTACTTAAAAGTATCTAAGTCATCCAACAACATGCATCATCCACAATTTACAATCTGTGATCTATAACAATTACAATGTGATATTCTATTTTGGTTTCTGTTTCTTATTCAACACTTTTATTCTTGATTTTTATTAAGTAACTGGCATGTTTATCTCCATTTCATTTTCTTTTCAACTTCCTCACTCTCTTTTCCTAATTCTCCTTCATTCTCCTATGCTTTGTCCCTCTTTCATTTTCTTCTGTTATTTTAAAAAAGAGGAATCTTAGGAACATTTTTTTCTAACACTCTTTCAAAGACTTTATTTTTATCATGAAAAATTATTCAAAACGAAAGAGAGTATTAGAGAGAGTAACCTTTCTCCATTTCTCAGTCTTAATAATCACAGTGAAACTTCAACAATAACTTTAAAACTAGAACTGTATTGAACACATAATCTCAAAGTAAACTAAAAGAAAGAAAAAAAGTACTGAAATATTCAAATACAATAATAACAGTAACAACAGTACAATTAAATGTCTTAAAGGAAAGTCCCCACTTCCCCCAACAGCATTTACAACCACAACATCAAGGTTTCCATTGAACCGCAATTGCAGCCAGATTTGTCCACCTATTATCAAGGATCATAACAATTCCGGTCCCTTTTTATCCAAAACTTTTTGCAATATCAAAGATCACTATTTCAAACGTTGGTACAATTACCCATAACTGAATAACACTTTAAAAACAATTAGTTTTAGAACCCATTTTAGTAAAAAGAAAAAAAAAACAAATTTTTACCCAAAATATGCTCACGAAAACTCGTTAAACCCAGACAGAGTATCACCAACGCAAAATAGTCTCATTGCACGACCAAAAAACCAAGGTGGTGTCAACAATAACATACAAGGCTGCAGTTGAGTTGATTGAACCGTGTGTGAATTGTAGTTCAAAAATTTAACTGTGCCCAATTCGTATGAATGACAAGAATAATACAAAAAGTGACTCACGTCAATGAAGAAGGACCCAAGAGGGGGTTTTCCTTGAAGGGCTGGAAGGAGAAGCGACCCAAGAAGGAGGCAATGCAGGAGACAGAGTTGTGGGGGCAGTTGTTGACATACATAGTGATGACAAACAAAACTATGTTAGCAACAACAAAGAGGGGTATCAACCAAGAGAACCACTTGCGGTAATGCTTCACTTCCTCTCTGGGGTACTGAACCGGGGAGAGAGTTTGCACGGCCACAGGGTGCACCATGTTGGTGTTGCTTCCCTTGGGGTTGACCCTGAGGTGGATCTCCAAGGGGCGTGGTTCTCCGGGCATGAATGTGGGTTGATCTGGTAAGAGTTTGGGAGTGGAATGGATGGAGTCAAAGGAAGGTGATGTGAGGATTTTAAGAAGGGATAATGAGGTTTAGCTCAACCACTTCGGGTGGACTTTTGAAACATTATTTGTATTTGTTTATCTAACCTTTTGTTTTCGTTGAACATGGAAATCTGGTTTTATACTCTCTCAATGAATTTTGGGAAACGGGGATAACGTCCTATGGAAAGGAAGTTCAGATTTTCAGCAAAGAAAAAAACAAATAGTTTTTTATTTTAGATAGGATTATGGATTCCAATTCGGAGTCAATTTCGGGTTGGTCCATAGTTCGCTACTGCAAAAAAAATATCTCATTCACTCATTATTGTAGTGTAGTTTTTATTTTATTTTATTTTATTTTATTTTTAAAAAATTGGATTTAATGTACTAAAAAATGAAATGTGTTATTTAATCATCTAAAGGAGTTAATATTAAAAGTGAGAGTGAGTGGATCTAGTTTTAAATAAAGTCTTATAATTAAAGTTTATTAATAAAAAATAATATAAAGAAGAGATTTCAATAACATACTTTTTAACAAATTAGTAATCTTCATTAAAATATTTTGTAGCAAAACTTTGATAAGATACTCTGATATATTTACATACATATAGAGGGAAAATAGATACAAAACAAAACTTTAATTATTTTTAATCAAACCTTCTAACAACCTCATACCAAAATTCATATTTTATCTTAATTGAATGAATTGAAACATGGATAAAATTTTAATTTTTCTGCAAAAGAACTAGGTTCTTTTATAATTGATCTATTGTGATATTATTCTAAAGATAAAAGATATGATTGTTATTATTTAATCTGTTGTGATATTATTATAAAGATAAAAGATATGATTATAAAGATATTATTCTAAAGATAAAAGATATGATTGTTATTATTTAATCTGTTGTGATATTATTCTAAAGATAGAAGATATGATTGTTATTATTTAAATCTATTGTGATATTATTCCAAGGAAAAACTCTATAAATAGAGGATGACCCTCAACAAGAAAAGGGATGTAGTATTCTCTGCAATACATACTACACCATGAGTTCCCATCATCTCATTGTGATCCCCAGACATTCAAAAGTTGTGGTTACAAGGAATCATCTTGGAGACCACCTCCAAGCTCCAGACCTCAAGTTTGGCAAGAACAATACCTTTATTGTGGTTCTTATTTCCTAAGGCAGGTAAATGAGACACCACAAGGAATGGAGAAAACAATGTAGGAGAAAAAGAAAAAGAATAAGAAGAAGAATGACCTCAATTGGATGATAAAAGCATGCAAAATATTTTCTTTGTCAAGTTAATATGGTCATCTATTTTATATTATTTTTTTTAAGATCAAGGTTTCCTTTAGGAGTTTATGTTTTTAGTTTAATGTCATTCTCTCTAACCTTGGAGTGTCAGAGAAATATAGGAAAAAATTCTGATCTTTGCTAGGGTTAAGAATTACCATGTGAAAATAATCAAAAAGTATAATGAAAGAAAGATGTACAACAAAAATAATAAGAAAAATGGAAGAAAAGACCTTTGTTTCAAGGTCAATGTACCCCTTACCTGATAGACTCGAGGCGTAGTTTATTTTGATTTTGAGGTTTAAATTTTTCTACCTGAAGAAGTTGCCTAAACTTTTGATCTTTGTGTTTTATTACAAGCAAGTACGCACCAGGTTTATTTCTAGAGAAGTTTTTAAATAAGTGTGGATCAACTTTAGACCGAATATTCTCTTCATTTAACTCCTTACAAAAGGTTTCTGAGGAAACAAATTGAATTTCAATGTCTGGGTTAGCTCAGGTTAACTCCAAACAAAGAATTATCTTTGAGTTCTTTTTCTAGATCGGTAGGAAGTGTTGTAGGAAGTGTTGGGTTTTGTGGATGGTCCCCATCATTGGGTCTTGAAATTCGTGGCATGCTTTTCTGTGTTGTTGATTCAATTGTTTAATTCTTTTTCTTGAATCAATATTGTCTAGGATTTCTCTTTTGAATATGCTAGTCTATCTCATTTTAAATTTCAATTAAATTGTTGTCTTGAATACTTAACTTTAATTTTTTAATCATTGTCTAGAATTCATGTTTCGTCTTACATGTCTTAAAATTCCATAGAATTAACCCTTATTTTTACACATTGTATGTCATGTTCAAAGTCTTTTGAATCCATAATTGTTATCAATTCATGAGTTGTGCTTAGTTTACAAATTGTTTGATAAGATGTTTTAGTCAATTTTTGCGTATTAAACCTTTGGTGCATTTTCATTTTTTAGTCTTCGAGTTCTTGACTTGCTAATAGATTAGTAGTGATCCTCATAATCCATTAATTCCATTATGTCTTGGAGTTTTGTTTCATTTCATTGGATTCTTTAGGTTTTTTTCTTGGTGACAAGATTCTGTGAATTTGTTCTGGATTGGAAAATTTATTGTGAAATAAATACACGTCCAAATTACATGAAATTTTAGATCTGAGAATTTCTATGTGTTAGTCATCTTGTGTTAAAAATGCACATCCAAAAACGAAGTAGAAAAATATGATAAATCATAAAATCCTGAATGTTCATTGTTGACAAATTTTGAGCAAAGCTCTACATTGCTCTCGATTTTTAATATGTTTCAATTAGTTTAGTGCATCTTTTGATATAAAATATTTGCGACTGTATATTTTACTTTTTATTGGATGAGGAAGATTTTGTATTACTTCAATATCTATCTATTTTATCATAAGTCGAAAGAAAGTATTCGACCCTATACTCGAATTTATCAAGTTTTTGCCAATATAAAGGAAAAGTGTTCTCTGAGAGTCTTTTAACGAGAATTTTAACTTGAAAAACTTATTTTTTAAATTCTTAAACCTTAAACCAATTCAACCTTATACCCATATTTCAAGTGGTAGAAGTACATGAATTTTGTTGATAGTTGGGGTTATTGAGAGGTAATGACAAAGTATTTGGAAAGATTTTTAAAAGTATCAACTATTAGGGTGAAGTTGGTTAGGGCCATATTCATGGTCGGTAGCATCCTACTTTAAGAAGGGGATAAAGTGAATAAGACATCAAATTCTTTGAAAAAAAACTCCTATACGAAGGTAAAGTCTTTGCTATTTTGGGATGATTTCACAAAGACCCTATTAGAGTTATTGCACATCTCTATCGAAATGAACTCAACCTAAGCTTCAGAACACATATTAAAGGAGGAGACAAACTCCTCAACAAATTCCCTATTGATATACTTGGAAGGATAGGTTGCAACTTCCCCAAGTGCCAAGGGTCGACAATCGGAGGAAATTAATCTTTCCTTTTCCTCTTGGCTACGCTTAGCTCTGCCATATGCAACACTTCTTGAGAGGGAGCCTTACATTTTCTCTTAGAGGCAACAATGGCCTTGTTAGTCACCATTGCAGTGAAAACCACCGTAGTAGCAACAGTGGGGGGGGTGGAGAAATTTTTTTCACTATATCCCCCTTCATAGAACACGACTTGAGGATGATTCTTCTCCAATGGCAACAACCTCCCTACTTACCAACGGGCAATTTTGATTAGAGGAGTCAGAAAGTGAAGAAGAGGAAGTCATTGGTGTACCTAGAAGGAGAAGATGAAAGGCGAAATGGCAACACAAAATATAAGAAAATGCTCATACGAAGATTCTAATGGACACACAAAAAAGAATGAAGGATTTAAAATTGTGGCAATGGAAGGTGAAGCATTTAAAACACTACACTTTTGAGGGCAAAATGAAGGGATGGCCAAGCATTGCATCCTAGAACAACGTGGCACGGAAATGAAACGTCAATCGCCAAAGCGACTTAACATATTGAAGAAGTAAAAATCCATCACTAATGTTGAAGACCCATCGTTAATACACATTGGGAATCACATCGTATGAAAACAAGTCATGATGACTAGAAAAGTCAAATAAGCTCAACCCCATAAAATGTCACAAGCATCGACCCAAAAAGATGAATGTGAAAATACAACCTTAGAACTAATCACTCACATCGATACTCGATAAACACTAAAAGCTTATTCATCAACCGAATCGGTCCATTCACACCTCATTTATGGATTTTAAGCTTGGAGGACTTATGTACTACCACCTCCTATATATTGAGATAATATATACAATATTATTTACAATTCAAACATCTCATATATTTATATGTATATACTAATAGATTTGATTATAACTTGCTAAGTACTTACACATACACATACGTACATACATACGCACGCACATACATGCACACATACAGACTCTCACACACGCATGTACACACCCGCACATCCATGCACATCCATACACATGCTTACACACCAACATACCCATGCAAACCCACACGTACACAAACACACACACTCGAACATCACAAATACACACTCTCACACTCACATCCACACCCACACAAACATGCATGCATGCACAGACACACATACACCCAACATTAGAATATGAATGTTATAAATTTTATTAAAATATTAATTAATATGTATGGGATGAACTAAGATGACTTTTATTTTTAAGATTAAAATTACTTAATTACAAATGAAACATGTACCAGAGACACACATACACCCAACGTTAGAGTATGAATCTTATAAATTTTGTTAAAGTATTAATTAATATGTATGGGATGAACTAAGATGATTTTTATTTTTAAGGTTAAAATTACTTCTTTACAATAAATAGTTT
>Ga0123341_1002557_pt1 | contig 15039 bp, 6 predicted proteins | sample Turbeapinknodule_FD_89959 | JGI IMG/M metagenome (GOLD analysis project Ga0123341, IMG submission 89959) | Root nodule microbial communities of legume samples collected from Mexico - Turtle bean Mexico pink nodule | ecosystem: Host-associated > Plants > Roots > Nodule | place: Mexico: Nepantla... | reverse complement strand
CATCTATGCTTATTAATTAGAATATAGTTTAATTCATTTAAATATTTATATGAGATGTTAATAACTAGGAGTATTGTTTGTAATGTAATTGTCAAAGAATAAAGAAGAATATTAGGGATATGTGAAGAGGACAAAAAGGAGTGGAAGGTGAAAGAATGAAAAATGGGTGAAATGTTTTGTTTTAAGAAAGTTTCAATCCAAGTTCAGATTATTTATATTTTGTACATCTCTTATTAGATATTATTTTCTCTTTTCAACTTAAACACAATTATCTTACTTAGCTTAAATATATAAAAAAAACACATATAAATTGATTAAAGTTTAAATATATATGAATCTTAATTATTTTTTTAATCTATTTCACACACATGTATTATAATATAGAAATAAGTTCTTACATTACTTTTAACAACAACAAAATTGTCGTATTAATTGTTCATATATATATATTATTGGTGTTTTTACTCCTTAAGTATTTGATTGAATGATTATCCATGGTTTAGTTTTATAAGATATATTTTTTTCTAATTTGAATCACATTAAACTCCATGATGCAACTAGAATTTGATACATATATTATTTGTTAAGCCACATTAAAAACACTATATAAGTTTATTAAAGGTATACATAAAATTAGCCCATAAACTATTACACTAATAATTGGAGAATATGATATGATCTACTAAACTTAAGATTTAACTTTCTTGAATTAATAGTTCTTCCTACATTCATGACTGATATAACTCTCATAAACACATGGTCAATGGTTCCAAACTCCAAAAATCGTCTTTTGTGATCAACGTAACATAAAAGATTTATACATTTCTTTCAATAAAAAATATCATTAGGAGTCATATCAATACTAGCATGATAATTGTACTTATAGGTGAACTCCATCAAGGACAACACTTCATTCCATCTTTGCAAATGATGTAATAAACAATTTTAAAAAAAAAAAATCCCACGATAAAGTCATACTTGCAAATTATCCATTTATTTAGGGATAATATGTAGAACTAAATATGAACTTGGTCCTAATAACTTTTTGTAAAGTTGTCAAAACCTACAAGTAAACCTAAGATCTTAGTAAAAAAACAATGTTAGAAGATATATCATGAAGTCCCACTGTCTCCTTGATGTAAAGTTGAATCAACTTCTCTATTGAGATCATCTAGCTAACTAGAAAAAAGTGAGCACGCTTTATTAACTTGTTCTCTTCATTGATTGTGGAAAATAGGTAACAAAATTCATAACAAGCTTATTCCATTTCCACTCAAGTATCTCCAATTGTTGTAGCATACCACTAGATTTCTAATGCTTAATTTTTTTGACCGGTCAAACAAGATGATACATATCGTGTCACATATCTCTTTTTGTTTGATCAACAAAAACTTTTAATCTTGAAATATCTAATTTATTGAATGGATGTATATTAAGTTTACTAAAATGTCATTTTTCCAACATCGTATTCCGTGTATCAACATCACAAAATACACTAACTCTAAAAAAAAAAAAAAAACTCTTAAATCACCATTTGTCCTAAGACTAAAGTCATTAGTTATTCCAATAAAATTATTAAATATGACAAGTATCACCATATGATTCTATGACAACTCCCACATAAGTCTATATAATATTAATCAAGTCCAACTTATTTATTATTAGAACAAACATTTTGAGTTATCTTCTCACTTATGACATTTGCTACCATATTAGTCTTGCTAGTATGATATATTCATTAAACTCGTACTCCTTCAATACATGCTTAACTTCTTATGATTATACGTCTATTCATACTTTTATGATAATTTAATATATCAAATTTAATACTATAAAGATAACACCTATATATTTTAATAATAAACACCATTGCAACTTACTCAAAGTCATAAGTGTAATAAGTACTCGAGTCATAAGTATAAACTGTTGTCTAACACATCCAAATATTTAAGAAAGCATCAAATAATATTTACTTAGAAACAAATATAAACTTAGTGAATTTCCTCTTTGATCATATTTTTCTATCTTCAAAAACATTTTTATCCTTGTTTCTTTGTTAAATCTTCTCTTGTTCTCTATTTTTTTTTTTAAAACTTTCAAATCTGGTTCCGAAATATGAAGATTTTTATTATCTGGGATTAAATTTTGAATATATTTTACGAATTCAAAATATTTTACTATAACCCAAAATATTTTTTTAAGGACTCTAAGTCTTTTAGTTTAAGAAAATTTAAAAATAAAATTCACTGCATCACTTTTTTTCTTCTTCATATTTTCATTCTTCTTTTTTTATTTTCATTTAGCCTGTTCTTTTTTCCTGGGTTAAAACATGGTTTGCTTTGTATCATGGTTATGAAAAAATGTCCTTTAATGTTCTGTTTTTTTTGTACGAAAATTTAGAACATATAATATAACAGAGTAATAAAAAAATTCCCCATGTATATTTTTTTTAATGGTGGAGGAAGAAGGTGAAGTATATTAAAAAGATGAATGTAGCGGTGGTGCCGTAAATGTTATAGCTTCATAAATAAAAATGGTAGTAACTATACGTAATCCATTATGTTGTGTTATGTGAACCAAATTTGCAACCTGCAACTTGCAGGTTCGTTCAGGTGACAACTCTCTCTCTCATCACGATCATGAAGAACAGAAGCACCAACAATTTTTGCGCTGTGTTGCTTTTTGTTCTCATATTCCATTAGTATAACTGTCTCAAATCCGTTTCGCTTTCCCTTCTTTTACACTTTCCAACCGACACTAAATGGAAGTGGTGGCCGCCGTTTTTCTGTTCGCCGCCGCGCTTCTGTCGGTGGGGGAGGGGTCGCCGGTGACTCTGACGCTGGAAAGAGCATTTCCTTCGAATCATGGCGTGGAGTTGAATCAGCTCAGAGCGAGGGACAGCCTCAGACATCGTAGAATGTTGCAGTCTACTAACTATGTTGTAGATTTCCCTGTCAAAGGCACCTTCGATCCCTCACAAGTCGGGTAATTCTATCACCCCTTTTTCAGTTTTGCTTATTTATTTATTTTTTGGATCAATTTCTCTCATGGGTGTCTTCAAATTTCGTATCTTGGTGCTTAAATTAGAAATGAAAAATTGAGTGGTTTGGTGATGTGTGATGGCTCTCAATTCTGAACTTTTTTATGTTTTTGAATTTCTCTCCTCGCAATTCCAATCTTGTTGTTTTTGTTATATGTTTTGTGATCTCAATTCAATGTTTTATTTTTTGGAATAAAATGCAACAAAATAATTTTTTTGGCTTTTTCCACAGGCTTTACTATACCAAGGTAAAAATGGGTACTCCTCCAAGGGAATTTTATGTGCAGATTGACACTGGGAGTGATGTTCTCTGGGTTAGTTGTGGGTCCTGCAATGGTTGTCCTCAGACAAGTGGGCTGCAAGTAAGTTTAATTTCCCTGTTCCTTATTTGTTAGTTAGTTGATTCAGTTCAGTACACAGTTCTTATGACACTATAACAATGTACTTTTGGGATTTGTGAATAATACTGATTGAATATCATCTTTGCCGGATTTGGTTGCAGATTCAGCTCAATTACTTTGACCCTAGGAGTTCATCAACATCTTCATTGATCTCTTGTTCAGACCGGAGGTGCAAGAACGGAGTACAGTCCTCCGATGCAAGCTGTTCCGGTCAGAACAACCAGTGCACTTATACGTTCCAGTACGGAGATGGCAGTGGGACATCAGGCTATTATGTGTCAGACTTGATGCATTTTGCTAGTATTTTTGAGGGATCCTTGACAACAAATTCTTCGGCATCTGTAGTTTTTGGGTAAGCTATCACGAATTTGAAATAGCCGATCTCATGTAGTGGGATAAGACTGTTGTTATTGTTGTATTGTGAGTCTGAGAAATGGCTCAAAATAGCATTCATATGTTTCAATAAGCACCCCACCCTCATCTCCCCTTTTGAATTTGTTGGTTTAAGCTTGTTAGGCATTGTCTTATGATGTTGTACTGTGGAACAGTTGTAGCATCCAGCAGACTGGGGACTTAACAAAGTCTGATAGAGCAGTTGATGGGATATTTGGATTTGGGCAACAAGGCATGTCTGTCATTTCCCAACTCTCATCGCAAGGAATTGCACCAAGAGTGTTCTCTCATTGCTTAAAAGGAGATAATAGTGGTGGGGGTGTCTTGGTTCTTGGTGAAATTGTGGAGCCAAACATAGTTTATACTCCACTTGTTCCATCACAGTACGTTTATTCATTTGTTAGAACTTAGAGTACATGCTACATTTCAATTTCTTTATGCCAATTTTTTATTTGTGGTTTTTTCATGTGCTATATACATGCTGTTTCATAGATTCAGTGAACTTCAACATGGTATTTATCCTTTAGATTATCTATTTGACTTGGAGATTGAAATTTGTTGTCAAGTGTTGACTTCTGTTGATTTTTTGTATGGAATGAAAAAAGTTGATAAGTTGATGGAGCTTCTTGTGTTTGTTCTTAGGAGCCTAATAAAACAAATAAGTAAAATCAATTTATAATATCTAGCACACTATATGTTGTGAAAATGTTCACCCGAAAATAGGAATTTGGCGCTTTGATGGTTTGTCTGTACCAATTAACGGCTCTAGAACTATGAGACGGATGGAATGTTTTCAATATTTGCAATGTACTTGAGTGCCTGCTCTTGGAAAGGTCAAAGAATTTTCATTCAGGGGTTACTGGTTGGTCAAGTGGTCCTATTTATTTATACTTTATACAAATGGTTAGGCCTCCAAAACATTGAAATCAGTCATCAAAACACAGAAGGAAAACATGTTCCATCATGAATCAGAGTCATTTACTTCTTGTTTAAGGTGGTACTCTCAAATTTATTCTACTTGTTTTAATAGATGTGATTTGGTGCAAGTGCTTTTATTTATTTACTAAGATTTTAAAGATAAATATTTACTGAGGCTTAATTTTGGATTTTACAACTCTATCATGGTTATTGCCTTTCCCTTTTACCAAAAATTTGCACTCACTGTTACAAAAGTTGAATAAGAATTTTAAAATTCAAATGTATCGCAATAGACAGTTTATTTGTGAAAACTGGTTCGACTTACTGCTTCCTTGGCAAATATTTCAGGCCTCATTACAATTTATATCTGCAGAGCATCTCTGTCAATGGCCAGCCTTTGCAAATTGACCCTGCAGTTTTTGCTACATCAAACAACAGAGGTACCATTGTTGATTCTGGAACAACTTTGTCCTACCTTGCAGAAGAGGCTTATACAACCTTTGTGAATGCGGTGAGTTATGTTAGGTAATTTCTTTTCATCCAATTGATTAATAATAGATGATGCTTTGATTCTTCATATGTGATTAGCAATAGTGGCATTATTTTTTCTCTTTAGGAAATTTTTCAATAATTAACAGCAACATTATTGTTGATGCAGATTACAGCAGCTATTCCACAATCTGTACGTAGTGTTCTTTCTAGGGGAAATCAGTGTTACTTAATAACCAGCTCCAGGTTAAGTTGACCTGTTCATATATATTTTGTTGATTTTAAGCGTTCTTCTTTTCATGTTTGGATAAAACTAGAAAATTTTGACACTGTTTATCTATCTCTTTCTGTCTATACTTTATTTAGCAATGTTGACATTTTTCCACAAGTAAGTCTGAACTTCGCTGGTGGTGCATCTCTGGTTTTAAGACCACTGGACTACCTTATTCAACAGAATTATATTGTAAGTATTCAAGCTTTAATTTACTCTTATTCAATTTTTTAAGGAATAATACCTGATTACATGATTTGCAAAGATATCAATAGATCTAAGTATTCAATAATTTGTAGTGGCATAGCAAAATTATTTTGTACTTTTGCTATATTTGTTTAAATATTATCATTTTCATGCCTTGCTTGCTCCCTTCTGGGTAAGGGTGGGTGTGGAAAAGAAAACTCCATGCTTCTTATAATTATTTCTGCAACTGAACTTTTATCACTGGGAAATTTAGGAAACATCTCAGAGCTAATATTCAGTTATTTTTCATATGCATGTTATCATTATACTCTCTGTCGTTTGTCTATTGTGCATGTTTTCTCACTCGTACAAGGGTATTAATTAAACTGTGTGCAGGGTGAGGGTTCAGTTTGGTGTATTGGCTTTCAGAAAATCCCGGGTGAAAGTGTAACTATTCTAGGAGGTATAATACTAGTTTGGAAACTTTAGTTCATATATGCATGTTGTATTTTGGTGTTATAAGCATGCATAAAACAAATTAATAATGTCACTGTAGTTAAAATAGCAATAGTTAGATCTTAAAGCTTATATTTTGAAAGAAAATAAATCCTATATTAAGTAATTTTGGTATGCCCACAAATAGTATAGAATCAAAACAGAAATCCTTATACTTTTGCTTATTGTGGGGCTGAGATACTAGAACTAGTATGTTGTATATGTCTGACAGAATATCAACTCAAAAGTGTTCTTGTTTATAAATTGTTCATGATCAAGTAACTAGCATGTATGATACTGACAACATTGCACTCTTTTGCCTCAGATCTCGTATTAAAAGACAAAATTTTTGTCTATGATCTTGCTGGTCAACGCATTGGATGGGTTAATTATGACTGTAAGTTTCACCTACACTTCATTGCAGACACATAGCAAAGGACATGTGTAAATAAGTATTAAGATGTTAACTTTATAAAATCGGCATAAAAGTGAGGTTGGCACCCCATTTACATGTATGAAATATTCTTATCTCTAGTCAAAGTAAACCTAGGATCTCCAGATCTCCAAGAATAAGGATTCTATTTAGTTATGAATCATTAGGCCGGTTGAAGGATAAGACCACTAAAACTCAAATTTTAGACCTACTAGCAAATAATTACTCGTGAATAGTTTTTGTAAATAAATAATTAAGAAAAAGGTCAAACATGTAAGTGTCTTATTTAAAGTAAATGGTTTCTTCAATTTTGTTTTAGATCTTAGGTCACAGTTTTATAAAGCTAAAGAGATCCATATATTAAGAAAAAGAAGGTCTAACGTATAACTGTTATTTAAAGTAAAAAGATCTCTAAAGTTTTGCTATAGGTCTAACTCACCATTGGGTTGTGTTTCATTGTATTTGTATGTCTTGAAGGGTACATCATATTCTAATGCGTTTTACAATGTAAATGAATTCAAATAGGTTCACTGCCTGTGAATGTATCTGCATCAACTGGTAGGGGCAGAAGTGAGTTTGTAGATGCAGGAGAGCTAGGTGGAAGCACTTCTTTATGTGATGGACCTCACACTTTGATAAGGACATTGTTCCTTGCTCTGTTCATGCATATAACACTATTTTTGTAGCATGTGGAATTGGAACATAGTAATCTTTTTCGCCATGTATTTCTCTTGCCGGTATATAATTGGTGCAATCGGCAAGACCACACGTTATTACTTGGATAGTCACTTGTTTGTGTTTTCTGTGCACAATAGGGGTTGTCTGTTTTTATGTGAGTCACTCTTTGTGAGCCATGTCTGTCGGGGTTTTCGCTTTTCTGGTACATAGTATTGTAAATTAACATATGTTTTTTGATTGAATGAAGATACAAGTTATAACACATTCTTGGAGTTTTGACAAACTCGATTTCTGCATATTGGTCAACATAATTTTTTGTTGTAAAATGGCTCATTGAATATTATGGAAGCCTTCTTTGGAAAAAATAATAATTCAGATCATGTGGATGTAGCACTTATCAACATAATTATTATTATAAAAAACTAGTCAGAAAAAGTTATGTAGCCGGTCAAATTATGAAAATTACAGAACAGTTTCTATACGCATTTTACAGAATCTCCTGTAAGATGAAACTTGGATTATATGTACCTATAGATATCTACAGCCTCTAAATAAATTACATTAACAATAAAATTCACATGTCATGGATGTGATTCGTAACGATTCCACATAAGCTGTCAACTACAGTATTGCATATTCCGTAACGTCCACGTAAAAACAAGAACTATAATAAAAGCAATCTCAACATATCATTTCACCTTCCATAAATTTTGAGCATATTTGAAATACGTTATTTATTAATTTTTCAGTGAATTAGCTTTTGGTGAAGTATACAAAATTATTTTATGCATATATCAAATCAAATTATATATTAGCTGTGTAAATAAATTTTACATGTATTTGAATTCAGATCACGTGACCATCAACGCCAATATCTATGTTCTTTAATATTACCATAATTTTATAAGGATTTTGTTTCATATTCGTAACTTGTTTTGAACAGTTTAAATAAATTCAAATGTAACAATCTAAAGTGAAAGTATTCGCTCACTCCAAGAAATGTTGGGTTAATCTAGTCTGGTTCACTTTCTGGCTTAGTAAGTTCATTTTGTGTATTGTTTTATGACTTTTCTGATAAGATCGAAAGTTTCGAAATTTTATTTCTCACTAGTTTGTAATCTTAAAGCATAAAAACATTCGAAGAAAAACATACACTGAAATCTATTCCTACATTACACATCAATGCAATACATCTAAGAGATTATAAATTGAGAATAGATTTTGCTTCAATCGAACATCAAATTTAAATTTAATTTGAAAACGGAGGTTCAAAATAGACAAATTCTAAGAAATAAAAACTTTGATTTCAATTTCAACTGTAGGAAAGGCTATCAGTACCAAAAAGCTTTTCTTTACATGGCAAAATGAGTAGAAACCCAACAATTATCTGTGTAGCTATATGCTAAATAAAACAAGACGCCAGAATGTTTGCAACAAAAAGAGGTGTAAAGATCAAAGATGATGCAACACCAGAGATCCAACACTGATCTTTCCAAAAAAAAACGTCTTCAGCCTTCAACAGAAAAACATCACGTCCGAGACATTACTTTTCACCGAGGGCAATTTAACCTCAAAGTTGGCAAAACCACCCCTGCCTCCAGATGCAGAACCAGATTCTGATGCATCGCCTTCTATGTAATAGCGCGCACGGAATGCGGCCAAATGAGCATAATACGCGGGAGGAACTACAAACAAAAAAATCAAACAAAAAAATCAACTCAAATGAAAGTGAGGGTGAATGCGTGATCATCAAGATACAGGAAACAAATTTGAAGTATCAAACCTATAGAAACTGATCGAGTACATCTTGCATACCTGAAATAAAAATTCATGTTTCAATCAAACTTGACAAGACTGATACAGTAAAAGCAACAAAATAGTATGGGGGTAGAATTTTACGTATAGCACAAATTATTGGTTAAAATCTGCAACTCATCAGCAGTAAATTTATTTTCATCGAACAATACATGATAATGAGTTGGTCTGCTTGTTCCCTGCAAAATGCAGACAGTACAATCCAAGCAGATAACTTGTCAAACGCCTTGAGAAAAATAAATAACAAAAGTTGAATGCGAGTCTTGAGAGCACTGCATTACCTGAATTCCAGCATGACTATTCAGGTAAAAATCAAACTCCCGGGGATGACATATGGTTGTGTCAACTACAGTCCCTATAAGAGAAAAAGTGCAGAACATTAATGAATTTAGGGGTTAACATTGAAACTGCAATATAGCCAAATACAGCCGAGATATATACCTGCCATTATATTTCCACTTCTATCTGTACTATCACGAGCTCTGTGATCCGCAGGGAACAACCGAGTATGGTGCCTCTTCTGAACCACCACAAAAGTAACAGGTGGTAAATAGTCGGCTTGTAACGAGCTACAGGCCTGAAACAAGATATGTCAAACTCGTCATGAATAGGTATGGAATAAATCACCTGAGAAGAACAGTATATATAGATTAAAAAGTTCATCAACGAGCCCTTATGCATTCCCATGATATGGGCAAAAAGAGTATGCTCAATAGTTTGATTGAATGTCTCTTTTGTAAATTGATGTGGTTGTTATAAAGCATGCTGTTTATCTTCTCTTCAAAAACAAGTCTCCCATATCCAACATACCCGTCTTATGGCATCCATCTCATAAAGTAGCACTTGATTAAATTGGCCCTCGCTCACACCATCTCTGTTGAGAACAAATTGAAACTGGAAAATAAGTTATATACATTATAAGAACCTAATATACAAGTGTCCCATTAAGTTCAATCAAACCCAACCTGTAGAATATAATCCTTTCTGGCTTTCGATTAGTTGAAGTCCGGAAAGCACGAAACAAATCCCTAAAGAGAAAGATTCAACAAATATCAATAGGGTTTGCTCCACAAAAGTTGCATTAGCAACACCAACCAACGGTACCTGATAATTCCTGAATGTACAACTCCCTTCACCGGATCTTCACGTTCAATGAAAAGATCTTGAATAATTTCTTCCCGATGTTTCTGAGCAGAAACAACTCCTTTATACCTTGTTACGTAAGGCCAATCCATTGATGCCACTACCTACACCAACATTCAACAATTATTGACACCCAGTAATACATCAACAAAAAGGACCGAAAATGGGGGCTTACTGCAGCAATAGAAGGACTAGAGTCCTCCCCTGGTTGGGGATGTGTTACATCTGCACCAAAGATGATTGTTGGTGTATCGGAGACATGAGGTATTCTATTCGCAAATGCATCATTCAATATCGTGTTCGTACCACCGACCTATATAATCACAACAAAGACACGTTTACAATTTAAAAGAAACAAAAGGTATATATATAGCTTAAGCAAGGTTTTTCGTGAATAACTTCAACCTTCACATTTATCTTGAGGGATAGATTTTCAAGATATTGCTTGTTCATTTTCGTCACTTGATTAGGCTGACAACACTGAGATACTATTCCTAACTCAGTTTCACAGATGCGCTTAATTTTCCCTGTCAGAACAAAACGATTAAACATGATAAAGCCACATTAAGAGTATTCTGTCTGAAAATAGAAATCACTCACCATACGACCCCTTGACATCAGGTAAAATAATGATCAACAATTGAAGTCCTCCGGCCTCCATACAGCGCTTATGGAGGTTCTTAAGAGCATTCTCTATTTGACCACTTGGAGCTGTTGTTATAGGCACTACAGGAGTTCCTTTAAAACGCTGGCATAAAAATACACACATAAAGAATACTCAACAATCTTGCCATTAGATAATCATAGTAACAAACTGTACAAACTACCATACCATTCCCTTGCTGTTACACATTTCAACTAAATTCTGACAAAGTTGAAATGGAAGATCTCTGAATATTCTTCCAGATAAGTTGAGGCAAGTCCAATATTCAACCGTACCGCCAATAATCACTTTCTACAAAATATTACAAGTGGTTACATCCAGTTTTCTGATCCAGCAAATGATTATAATATAACTCGGTATACAATACTTAATTGGCATCAAATTTACTTATAATAATTCCCTGTGTATAATTGAACAATGTATAAAATTAGCCATATCTAAGGTAAGGTACATGATGTAACACCAAACAAGGAATTATTCACAGATTTACCTTATTAATCATATTCCACTGACCCATCCTTGGTTGAACCTGTGACTCGCCACCTGATCCATGGTATTTAAGCTGCAGTAATAAAATTAAATATTTTAAAACAAAAAGAATTGGCCAAAATGTGTCAAGTATAATCATATATAACCATATTTATACCATAGGGGGAGGCAAGACACGAGCATCAAGCAATATTGGTTCCTCCCTGACTCGAATTTGAAAGTCCCGAGCAAATTGGTCAGTACTGAAATTGCTCTGCTTGACAACCTGTCAAAACAGAGAAAACTTACTAAAGGAAAAGAACTAAGACATGCCAATTCATTACGAAGTAGGTACCTGTCTGATGGAGTTCTCCCTTTCATGAGGACGCTGACAAGTTGCCTTTAAAAGAGCAGTTACTTGACCCTCATTCAGTTTCTTGGTATATCTCTGTCCAGCCACGATTGTACAAAGCTACAATATAAAACAAGTACACTAAACCAAGTTAAGTCTCAGCAAAAATATTCTATACATACTCTTTACATATACAGATAAAAGATGGAGTGAAGCCGAGATGAACCTCCATAGGCAAAAAAATTGGTTTGGTGTCGGAACCAGCTTGAAGAGCAGGAAGCTGTGTATACTGCAAAGAAATATTATATTTCTCTTGGAAATACTGAACAACTGAGGATTTTGTTCCATTGTCATCAAGAGTAAACCTAAACATACAAATAACGAAATCAAAGACTTCAGTAAGTTAAGTAATGAAACGGACTAAATGAACTAAATGAGAATGATTTACACATAAAACTTTTTACCATTAAAACAGGCATAACTTATTAAGGAAAAGAAGGGCAACAACTAAATGCATAACACAAAAAGGCTACTTTTGACATTTTCTTCTCCATTTAATAATGTAAATGTAATTGAAAAACAACAACCACAGAAAAAGTTCCTTACATTAAGCCTCTGAGGGGTTCTTTTGTGACAGCAGAGACTTTGTAACGTCTGATATTCTGTCCATGATTAACCTGTACCTTGACTCCTCTCAGAGCTCTCTTAATCTGTAGATTAGAGAGCGAAAGACAAACACTATTTATAAGTTAATTATATAGATTTCAATATGCCCAGAGTGAATATTAACCAAACCATCTCAACAAAAAATTGTTAACAGCAGCATATACAGAAAAATAAGCATTACTGTGCATTCATAAGCAAAATATAACTCAATAAAAACAAACAACCAAACAATCTTTCAGTACAATACCTTAACTCGATCCTGATCATGCAAAGGCCTACGAGGATCGAGTCTAAAATGCTTCGAAATGAAATCAAGGACAGGAATAGCCTCATAAAATGCTCTCGCCGACACATCTGCGTCAAAAGAATGATCACTTATCAAATTTGATCAGTTGTCAAACGCTGTGTTATTCACGACAATCAGAATATACCCAGCATTACCAATATTAAGAGACAGGCCCATCTGAGTTGGGCGAAGACTCTGGTAATACCCTCGCCAAAATTCAGTCCCACTGCCCAAAGGTCCTTTAGGTCCCAATGCAGGAGAAAAAAAGGATCTCCCAACCACATCAAACCTTCATTTAAAACATAAACAACTAAGTCAGAAAATTCAAATCAAAATTAAACCAACCAAACAACAATAAACAAAAAAAACAACTAACTTTTCAGAAGGTGTAGCCCGCAGAACAACATCAAGCGCCTGAATAGTTTCCTGTGGACAGTCCAACTGACTGCGACCAAGAAACTGAATAAGGTGATGAAGGTCAGTCTTCGTAGCAAATCGAATAGAGACCCTAAACTCCCGTTCACGCTTTTTTCTATGCCAATAGAAATAAACAAAACATAAGATTTTAAAATTATATTTATGTTTAAATTTATGTAAACAATAACAATTATTACCTTTATAATAATTTTTAAAAAAAACACACCTGGCAGATGTAGGAGTGGCAGAAGACCCTGGTTCATCCTCATCCCCCAGCTTGACCTTAAAATCCTTAGATTCGAATGGCAAAGGTCCAGATGTAAAAAGACTTTTTCGTCCATCATACGCCGGCACGCGATTTGCTAAGATAGATTGGCGGTGGGCTTGGACCAACAAGCCAATAACATCTCTGGAAATCTTCTTTGAAGTGATCTCCGGAGTGATCGTTACCTAATCACACAATGAACTCACTCAAACACATATCTCACTACACTCTCAACCGCATGAGCAACAGAAAATAGTAACATGCAACCAAAAAATTAAAACTGAAATAAAACAGAATAAATGCGATTCAATTAACTAACATCGTAGTGATAAATATCTATCTGCGGAACTTGCACTGGAAAATGATTCGCGCGCACTTGGATCTTCTTTCCCGCTCTTCCTATTCCTGGCCGGTCCGGGAATCGCACAGCCTTTGACGACGACGGTGCCGACGACGACGATGCCGACGAAGCCAATGTCAGTTGCTTCTCGAGCGTCGAACTAAGAGATTCTGCCGCCAGAGACTGCGCGGACGTAGCAACCGCTGCCGCTGATCCAGAAACTGGCGCCGGCGAGACTTGAACCGGCGGAGGGAGGGATGGACCAGGCGCCGCCGATGCAGGGACGGCTGCCACAGCACGGGGAGGAGCGGCAGTGGAAGGAGCCGGAGAAACAGCAGATGAAGTGTGCGCAGGAGAAGCAGAGTATGCTGTTTGAGCGGAATGTTCACCGCGGCCGCGACCGCGACCACGACCACGGCCCCGGCCTCCGGCAGCGGGAGAAGGAGCCGTGGAGTGCGGCGGACGGTTAGAATCGGATTGGTTTCCTCGACGAGACATTCTGCGAGTGAGAGGTTTCAGAGAAACGGTTGGAGTGTGGTCGTGATCGAGTTGAGAAAATAGAAAAGTGGCGTTTGAAGGCACTCTTTAAGTAGGAAACGTGCTTCTGCCTGAATTGCACTGCATTGCAGGGAAGGTAACCGTTTGGGATGGAATGAAGAATGCAGGAAGAGAGAATAGCAACTGGTAATTTTCAAAACTCCCCTTTTCTTTTCTCAATAACTATCTTCCGTAAAATAAGAACCCCTTATGGTTTTTATAAAATCTGAAATTACAAATCAAAACGAAAAAATTTCTTTCCTCATTTCAATATTTTTATTTATTTTTTCACAGGAAACTGACTTGACTCGGTTGTATTTAAAGAAAAAAACAAATATATTAATTAATTATGTGTTTAAAATAAACGGCAGAGTTTAATTTTTTTGCTAATATAACTATGCTTGGAATAGCATGCGAGTTTAGTAGGTTAGAGAAAATAGTAAAATAATAATCATTTCTAAGATTAAACTAAAGAAATAAATGATATAAAATTTAATATATACTGTTTTAATTAATGCTACAGTTTTGTATTTATTATCATTCAAGAGTCCAGTAAAAAAATATTAATACAGAGTTTTCTACATTAATCATTGCAGTAAAAATATTAAACAAGTGTTAATGTTTTTAATCATTCCTCCTCACTGAATACTAAAATTTTAATGAAAGTAGGATAATACCTTGACTCTCTTTCACGTATGTATAAGATTTATTTTTTAATAATCGTAACTTTGAACCAAAAAACATTCTCTATCCAAATTTAATTTATTATATTAGAAATATAT
>Ga0123341_1002556_pt1 | contig 15040 bp, 8 predicted proteins | sample Turbeapinknodule_FD_89959 | JGI IMG/M metagenome (GOLD analysis project Ga0123341, IMG submission 89959) | Root nodule microbial communities of legume samples collected from Mexico - Turtle bean Mexico pink nodule | ecosystem: Host-associated > Plants > Roots > Nodule | place: Mexico: Nepantla... | reverse complement strand
TTGAAAAACTGAATTCTTAATCAAGGTTTTCTTGAAGTATTTTTCATTCTAAGCTTAAAAGTTTACTAAAATCTTTCTTAAACAATTCACCCCCCTCTCGTTTAAGGCCATAAATTCTAACACTCGACACTTAGTATTTAAGATTGGATAATTGCATACCTGATCTTTTGGGATTTGTGCTAATTTATACAATTATTGTGGGCCTATTGTCGTTAATGGGCCTAATACAAAGAGATTCACAAACAATGGGTCATTAATTAATCTTGTTGTTGGTCACGTCGGTCGATCCGGACCGGGGCTTGGACCGGGTGTCGAGTCAAAGTCTCGCTCCTGCGAACCCTACCAATACATTTGCCCTCAGGCTCGATGATGGTTAATTCGAAGAGTCTTAATCCGAGGTCGTAGTGATGGTTGGGCTTCCCGAGGTGGGACGTGACGTTGGCGGTGCCTAAGGCATGACGTGACGCATAATTATGACAGGGATTTTAACGCCAATCGTCTGGACCGTTGGATTGAAAGAGATCCAACAGTTGAGATGAGAGTGACGATTTGTCTTTTGTTCTCTTCAAAGGCTATAAATAGTGGTTCCCCATTGTTTTGAGTCATTGCTTCCTTGCTCCGACATCCGAAACTGAAACCTATTTGTTCTAGTGCGCTGCTTTCCTTACTCCTCAAGAGGTTAGTCATATCTTCTTCCAACTCTTCATCTTCTTCCCCGTTCTCTTCTCTTTCTTCGTCTTCTTCTTCCCTCGACTCCTCCGCGACCGAGCCCTTGTCGGTCGAAGCAATTCAGACGTTTCCCCTCGTGGAGGTTGCTGTAAGGGCTGACAATCCAGAAGGTGTTGTCGGTCGATCAGATCCCCTTGAAGAGTCATCCCATCTTTCGGAGCTTGACTGGGTAGACCCTAGGGTAATTGGATTTGCCTCTGTATATATGGATGAACCTTCCATTTCTTCCTTTATAGGAAAATATATTATCTTGAATCTGGATGCCAGTGATGATATTCTGGCTTTTGACTATTGTCGACCAACCGATAACGTATATATGGGTCGGTCTCCCTCAAAGGGTCCTTTCTTTTTTATTTATGCTTGTCTTTTTTCTGACTTGCATGTCTCTCTCCCCTTTGATGACTTCACCATGGGTGTCCTCCGGACGCTTAATGTGACTCATTCAAAACTCCATCCAAACACATGGGCCTCCATCCAAGCCTTTCGCCTTATCTGCGACATGTTTCGCCTCTCCCCTACTCCTTCTACATTCTTAAGTTATTACACCTCCCACCCAGCCGACCCTGTTAGTTGGCTTTCACTTGTCAGTTGGGCGGATAATACTCTCTTTAGTCCATTCACCACCTCATACAAAAAATTCAAAGGAAAGTTCTTTAAAAATTTTATTGAGCTCGAGGGTTTGGGGCGTTTCTTTGACAAAGATGGTCGGTCCAATTTTCCTCTATATTGGACCCGTAATCCCACCTGGTTCAAGGAATGGTCTCGTTCAACTCCGAGCGCTGAGGAACTGGAGATTTATTCTCTTTTTGACAACCTCCCTCGAACGCTCCCTATACAGAAATTGTTAACCATGTTGAAGTCTTCCCAACGGTGGAACAATTTTTATGGTATGTTTACATTGTTATGTGTCTCGGTTGGTCAAAGATTCTTTAACTTAAATGTTTTTTCTTGGTGCATAAATTATGACAAAAGAGGCTCCTCGGTCCGACAATGTCATGTCGGCCTTTTGTGCCAAGGCTCTCGAGAAGGGTAAAGGCAGGGGTAGCCTTGAGACGGTTGCAGCAGGCAACCCATTTGCTACCGGGGCAGTCGATCCCTCAACTGTTGCTGACGGAGGTTGGAAAAGGAAAAGAAGGGATGCGGCTAACACATCCACCACCACCTAGTCGGTGCCTTTTATTGAAGATGGATGAAACTTCTTCTCAGCAAGTCTTAGTGTCTATGTTTGATGTAGAAAATTGTATTGTTTGCTTTGAAGTTAATGATGATGTTATTAGTGGTCATAGTAGGTTAATATGAGTTTAAGGTGGCCTTTTGCTTTGTGACCTACTTCATATACCTAACCAAGGTTGTAAGATCAAGCACAAAAACTTTTTGAAAACTCTTCTATCAACTACCTTAATTTTTCAGGTTACTGCACAAAAAATAAATCTGTTTATTTGTGAAATAATAGATTTATTTCTTAACTAGTTAAAGTTTTTCAAAATTCTGTTAGGGCACCAAACCATTTATTGCAACCCTTTATTAAAGTTAAGATAAGCTGGAAGTGGTTTAAAAATCATTTTTTGCTTTTTAGAAAAACAATCCGTTTATTTTAACTTCAACATGTTCTTTTTATAACAACTTTCAACTATTTTGAAAAACTGTTATAAACTGTTTTCTATTTAAAAAAGGCACATCTCACATGAAAAATGACTAAGTGATCACGTTTTTTAACACAGATCAAAGAGTTTTCAATGAGAGATAAAAGCTTTAAATGTTTTCTTAAAAGGTTCTCTTAAAGAAATTCAAGTGTGCTTGTTCATTGTGTGCCTTAGTCAAGGGTTGAGGTTCTGTCTGTTGAAGATGGGAAGCTTTGATGTATCAAATCCTCATGAAGCATGAAGTTGTGTTGTGTTTTAGGTTTAGGTTTTGTTATAGGGTTTAGAATCTTTGTAAGATCAGTCTTGATTCTCAAACAAAGCTTATTTCAATCTATTTTAAAGATTAAAGTGTTTTTCCATGCAAAGGAAAAAACAACTGATTAAAGTTTTGAGATAACCGGTTGTTTGTCACTTAGCTAGCAAAGGTGTTTTGAAATTGTTTTTTGAATCAGTTGTATAACTGTCAAAACCATTCAACTGGTTAAATCGCAGTTTTAACCGATTAAATGTAAGTTTTCATAACAGTTTTTTGAAAACCTGTTTTAACTTATTTGGTTGTTCAAATCTGCCTTCAACGGTAGCTTCTCAAGTAATATAAAACTAGTCTTCTTTCAAACGTGAAAAGATTGATAAAATAGAAAAGTTTGATGCTTTGATTTGAGATTGATTTGAGAGATTACCAACTGTTTGTGAAAAGGTGTTTTACCAAATTTTAGCAAGATTGCTTTTGAGCTTTGTTGTAATTCAAGAACTGATCAATAGGGTTTTTGGTGTATTGTGATTCCAGGTGTTTTCTACCCTTGTTTAGTTTCTTGTAATTGTTCATATTGCTCTCTGTGAAACTGTTGTAAAATCCTGTAAAGTCAGTGTGATTCTGGCTTGAGGTGTTGATTGTGTGCAAAGAGGGTGAGTAGGCTTTGTGGGATTCAAAGTCACCTTTTTGTGTGGTGTGTGTGTAATTTTTGATTGGTTACATAGTGAAATACTCAGTGGTTTGACTGAGGACTGAATGTAGCTTTGGGATAGAGTGAACCAGTATAAACCTTGTGTGTAATTCTCTCTATCTCTTTTCCCCATATCTGTTTGATATTTTCCGCTGTCATAAACAACCGGTTAAATCGTTATTTTAACTGATTATATTTCTGATATCTGTTTCTGTTTGGTAATTTGATTGGCTTTCTGAATTGCTTTTTTGAGTTGATTGTTAAAGTTTCATTCTAAGCAAAGTATTTTGGAAAATCTTTTGTAAACAATTCCCCCCCCTCTTGTTATAGCCATCGATCCTAACACTGTCATTGTTGAATTGCATAAATTGCAACTTCTTTTCAGGTGCTTTCTTTCCTTATTCATTCTTGTGTAAAGGTGGTTGTATAGACACTTCTTGATAGGGTTTTTTGGAGTGTTCTTGCTGCTGAAATAGAGTTTTTCAGCATTGTGTGTGCCTTGTTCTTGAAGGGTTCAAGAACCACAAGGTTTTGTAATTTGTTTTGAATTGTTTAGTGGATTTCACCTTGGTGTGAGGTGAGACTGGATGTAACTCTTGATGAGTGAACCAGTATAAACTGTGTGTCCATCTTTCTTCTCAATCCCTGTACTCGTTTTCTGCATAATTTGATAATCTGCCAGAAAATAAATCTGTTGAATCAAAATTAAATTTGTTTTTTCTGGGCTTGTTCATATTGTTCTTCAAAGATTCTGAATAAGTTCTTTGTTGTTTGTAAATATCTGAATCTGTGTGTTGGTTGTTTAAAGACCCAACAATTGGTATCAAGAACTAGGACTTGTACTTTACTCAAGTTTTGTGCATTATGTATGAGTTTAAAATGCCTTTTGCTGAGGGTGCGTCTATCAAGAGACCTCTTATGTTTGGTGGATTGAATTATGCATTCTAGAAAATTAGGATGAAAATTTTCACGGAATCTATTGACATGGGAATTTGGGATGCAGTGGTCAAAGAAGAAACTATAAAGAAGTCATGGTCTGAATGGAGTGAAAGTGAAAAGAAGAAGGCTCAATATGATTCTCTAGCAAAGAACATCATCACCTCTGCCTTGAATATAGATGAATTCTTCAGGGTGTCTCAGTGCAACTCGGTTAAGGAGATGTGGGAAATATTAGAGGTAACACATGAGGGCACGAATGATGTGAAAAGAGCAAGAAAGCACTCACTCATTCAAGAATATGAACTTTTCAAGATGCAACTAGAAGAAAACATTGCAGATGTGCAGAAATGGTTTACACATATTGTAAACCATCTCACTGGACTTGGGAAGGTTTTTATAGGGAAGAGCTCAACATTAAGGTGCTGAAATGTCTTGACAGGAGTTGGCAACCTAAGGTGACAACAATCTCTAAAACCAGAGATTTATTCAAGTTTTCCACTACTGCATTGTTTGGAAAACTGATGGAGCATGAGTTAGAGCTCAAAAGAATGAAAGAACAAGAAACAGTGGAGAGAAGAACCAAGGAAATTGCATTGAAGACTAGCATACATCATGATACAAGTGATGAAGAAGAAAATCCTGAACATATTGAGATTTTGAGTCTGCTCACCAGAAAGTTCAGCAGATTCCTAAAAAGGAAAAACCGAGACAGAACTCAACAAAGCAAAAGGTACTCTAAATCCAATTAATCAAATTCTTCTAATTACACTTGCTTTGGTTGTGGTAAACTAGGTCAGATAAAGATTGATTGTCCAAACAATCAAAATAAAGAAAACCAGCCAGCAAGAAGGGTGAAAGAGGCAGAAGAAAAAAAGCATATCCGAGATGAACATCATAGGAACTAAATGGGTGTACAGAAATAAGATGGATGAACATGGGGTTATCACTAGGAACAAGGCAAGGCTAGTTGCTAAGGGCTACAACCAGGAAGAGGGAATAAATTATGATGAGACTTATGCACCAGTGGCACGACTAGAAGTAATCAGACTCCTCTTAGCATTTTTCAGCATAAAAGGATTCAAGTTATTCCAAATGGATGTAAAGATTGCATTCTTAACTGAATATTAATGAAAAAGTGTTTGTTTCTCAGCCTCCAGGATTTGAAGACCACAAACATCCAGAGTACGTGTTCAAGCTCAAGAAGGCACTTTAAGGACTTAAGCAGACCCCTAGACAATGGTATGAAAGGCTAAGTGACTTTCTGCTATCTCAAAGTTATGACCGAGACACATCTAATAGAACCTTCTTCATAAAGAAGAAAAGAGAAGACATTATACTTGTGCAAGTCTATGAGGATGACATCATTTTTGGATCCACAAATGAAGAGTTGTGTGAAGCATTTGTAGAAGTAATGAAAAGTGAATTCGAGATGTCCATGTTGGGGGAAATGAATTACTTTCTTGGATTGTAAGTTAAACAACTCAAAGATGGAATCTTCATAAATCAAGCTAAGTACTGCAATGACTTGCTTAGGAAGTTTGAGATGGACAAATGCAAAGCAATCAGAACGCCAATCTCAACAAGCTATCAACAGGATTAGGATCATGCAGGAAAATCAGTGAATCAATCAAAATGCAATGGGTTAATATTTGTTGTATGTTTATGTGCAAGATACCAATCAGATCCAAGGGAATCACACTACAATGCAGCCAAGAGAATCCTGAAGTACTTGCAAGGAACCAAAGATGTTGGACTATGGTATCCAAACAATGTTTCCTTGAATTTAACTGGTTTTTCAGATTCAGACTTTGCAAGTTGCAAGATTGACAGGAAAATCACAAGTGGAACTTGCCACATGCTTGGATCAAGTCTAATTTCTTGGCGTGCAAGAAACAAGTCTTGTTGCTCTTTCTACAGCAGAGGCTGAATACATAACAACTGGAAGTTGTTGTGCTCAAACACTGTGGCTAAGGCAACCGCTAAGGGACTTTGGAATTCTCTTAAATAAAATACATATTCATTGTAATAACACTAGTGCCATAAATTTTTCTAAGAATCCTGTGATGCATTCTAGGAGTAAACATATTTAAATTAGACATAATTTCCTAAGAGAACATATTGCAAATGGAACTTGTGAGATCAAATTTATTGGTACTGAATTACAACTAGCTGATCTGTTCCAAAACCCATGGCTAAAGAGAGATTTAATTTTTTGCTAAATGCATTGGGTGTTATTATCATAAATTGTCCACTGCAGTAAAACTTGACCTCAGCCTTGAATTTCGTCATGAAATCCCCTACCTCGGCCTCCTTGCCACTGGCCTTGGTTGTGACCTTGACCACACTAATTGTGTTGAGTTGTAAGATTGGGGTGTGCTTGCTGCATAAAAATGATTGAGAGTGCCTGATTGCTCTAGTTCTTCAATCAAATCAAACATAAAATCCTCCTCGATCGTGTGACCCACATTTTGATGGTAACTACACCACTTCGTTGAGTCAGCGGAGGGGTGTTGGTTGCTGAAAAAGGTAGTCGTAGTAGTTTGAGGTTGCATGCCTCTCGAAGTACTGCGTCCTAACTTGTATTCAAGGGGGTGTAATTTTTAAACTTTCTCGTTCATCTCCTCTTGAAAGGTTGGGTCGATGTGGATGGGGTCAATGACTTCATGATTTTCCTTCTAGCTTCAGCATTCTCCAAAATGTTGATGTATCGGGCTGCAGATTGTGAACCTTGTCCATGTCGATGGGAGAATCCATGAAGAGAGTGTCTGGGAACTTTCTCGAACAAAGTCCTACCAGGAGAGCATGCATGGGCACAACTGGATGGAAATCAGGGATGTTCAACGACGCCTTGGCTAATTGAGCCATGTATTGTCGCAAGGTTTCATTCTACCCTTGTACAACATTGTGTAGTGAAGCCAAGGTGGCAACTATAATTTTGCAATCGGTAAATCGAGTTAGGAATATTGCACGAAAAGTTTCAAAGGAATCTATAGAATTCGTGGTGGATAGTAGTATCGTTTCAAGGCAGCTACCGAAAATGTAGTTGGAAAGAGCCTACAATGCACGACCAGATCTTCTGAGAACAAGTTGGTTTGCCGCGAGTAGGGCTTGATGTGGGCTTTTGGATCCAACCTCCCGTTGTACTTCTTTAAACTTGGCCACTTCCACTTTTGGGGCAGTCGGGTTCCCATAAGGTTGGGCGTAAAAGGATGAAAACCCACCAAGTTCGCCTTCATCGTCTTGTTCAGGGCAGGGGTTGGGACTTCCTTGAAGGGTTGTTGATCATAACCCTGAGTTTCCCTCCATGATGACCTCGGGACCGAACATGCATTTTGAATTGATGGGTTGAGTAGGTGCTTGGAAAGAAAGAGCTGGTTGGGATTTGGTCGTGTGCTCGGCCTATTCACCGTGAGTAGTCTGGCAATCATTGTTCGTTGTGGCGAGTTGCTCTTGTAGTGCCTACATTTTCACTTGGTGTTGTTCCTTCTCTACTCGATGTTGTTCTTTCAGGGATTCTATGTCCCTATCGATCTTGTCCTACATATGGTCGAGTGCTCTCTCCATTACTTTTCACATGTTATCCTTATTTTTGCGGTGGAGAACCTCAATTTGGGTCGTCAAAGTGGAGAACCTTAATTTGGGTTGTCAAAGTGTTGTCTGTTGGAGGATTTATTTTCTCGAGTTTGTAGAATAGGTTGAGATCTTGTCTAGTTTTTCAAGATTTGTGGACCAGGGAAAAGTTTGACCTGGCCCCCATAGTGGACACCAAATGTTCTTACCGAGAATTGGTGTGAGAACAATGTAAAAAAGATGTAACTTCTCTATGAATCGAGTTTTGCGATATTGACCCATCACAAAGAAAGAAGGGAGATCCACATGCAAAAAACTCTCTAACGTTGAAGTTAGTACAAATCTTTGAGATTTATGAGTATAAATGAGTATATAGAGTTGAGTAAGTACTTTGTGAAAAGTATTCATTATTATAGATCTTTGTCGATTAAACATTGATGAAGCACTAAAATTGTTATGTTGATAATAATATAAATATTTGAGTATTAAGTACTTAGTTATCGAGTTAAATAAGGTAAATGTATTATGTTAAATGTATGTTTGGTTCCCTTTATATAATATATTAATAATATTGGTCTATAATTGAAGGAAAATATATTGATAACATGAATCTAAATAATAAAACAAATATGTATTTTCATTTCCAAAATTATATCCATTAATAATAAAAGACATACGAAATAGTGTCACTTTCAAAATACAAAGCATTGAAAAAATCTAACATTGCTAACATGTTACAGCAATAAACAAGTGGTTAAAAGTGACAATTTGGCGACCTTGAAATCGCCACAATAAATCTTATTATAACAAATGTGATAACTACGAGAATAGATCTCATAAAGCATTATAACAATTAAAAAAAAAAATAAGTTGAAAAGTTTGTTTAGGACTAAAAAGTAAAAGCCTGTATATGTTAGTTTTCCTTCATATAATATATATTAATAATATTTGTCTATAATAGATGAAAAACATATTAATAAATATTATTTTTATTTTATAATAAAAATAAATATAAATATATACAACACTAATAATAATTATAATTTTCGATTTTTAACATATATAAAAAAAATCGTACCTTCTAAAATTTGGGATCCTAATCTGTAAATACAGGTACTACTTTTTTTCTACTACTTTCTCTCTCACCAGAACCCTTAAATATAAATTTTGAGTTGTAATTTAGAAACATTATTAAAAGAAATAAAAAAATAATAATTTATAAGCAGGATAACTCTATATGTGGTCACAAAATTATTTCCTTTTTATAGTGCTTTTTCTTTTCTTTTCAGTAACATGTTAAGATTTCATTTTTTTACATGCAGAGAACCAATTTTTTTCCTCAATAAACTTATTTTAAAAAGATTCTACAAATAAACATGTGAGAACATTACTCGTGGAATTCGATTTTTGGGAGTTAAATTTACAACATGAAGTATTGAGTGAATTTTTAGTATTCTGCATTTCATAATTGAAAATTTAGCTTCTAAAAACCGAATTTTGACATGTTTTTATTATTATGAAATCTATTATACAAAATTTAAATTCTCAATATAATCTTAAGATTATTATTAATATTTTATTGCAAAAGGGAATGGATTCCAGATCCGATGAATTTTATTAAATTCAAATAAAATCTTCAACTACTAAAAAAATATTTTTTTAATTCTTAAGATAAATAATAAATAAATTTATTTGTCACATGTTGATTTGCGATCTTCTTTTCCAGACAGGTCTATTGAAAAAATAATATTAAAAGACAGTGAAAAAGTAAATAATTACATTGGCACGTGCCAATTACAACCATAAATAGCCACACTCCTTAGCCATTTTCCTTCAAGCTACAACATCAGTCCATTTCTACACCATGTCAAACGACAACGTTTTCAGCCTTTTCTTTTTCGTTACCCTCTTCACATGCCTTGTCGCTGCTATTGCCCAGGATGGCCACATTTTTTTGCCGAGTCAGCTCAACCAGGACAACTCACTGAGTTCGTCCTCGAGTTACGCCGCAGCCGACTCAAAGCTTAACCAGAGGCCGGTGATCGGAATCCTATCGCACCCCGGCGACGGATCCTCCGGCCGCCTCAGCAACGTCAGCGACGTTTCATACATAGCGGCCTCCTACGTGAAGTTCGTGGAGTCCGGTGGTGCTAGAGTTATTCCTCTTCTCTACAACGAGTCACCTCAGAACCTTAACAAGGTAAATCTTGTCAAAATTATATTATAAAATACATAAGGAATAATTAATACCAAAAAAAAACAATTCACGTGATTCGTCTTTCAAATAAATTATATAAAAAAATCGACAAAAAAAGGTAGGAGTATCAATTTAAAAATAAAATCTGTACCAAAAAAAAAAAAAAATTTTAGTTAATAATAAAAGTGTCACCTAATGACCAACACGTGATTATTGTGTATTATTTTAATTCATGAAAAAGTATGCATAATACTACTCTTTCTTTTAGACTCAAGACCTTTTGGCTGTCGGATATTAATTATTTGGGATAATAAAGTTTGTTTAAAGAGTCTAATTTTATAAACGTAACGAGACTTGCTTTTATAAATTTTAATTATATAATAACACAAAATAATTAAGAAAATGTTACAAAATTAAAATTTAGAATCTTGATATCACTGTAAAATATGACATATCACTTTGATACATCCAGATCTAACAATTATCTACTATTATATAAAAATATTATTAAAAAATAAAAATAATATCTATGGGATGATAAAACCTATAAAAATGTGTTGGAGATCCCACGTCGTTTAGAGAGATTAGAGTTTTTCATAATATATAAGTGGGTGTAAACCTTATATCATTGAGTCGATTTTATGAGGTTGAGTTAGTTTTAAAATCCACTTCTTAACAAAATAAAGAAAAATAAATCTAAAATAGAAATAAAAACTTATTATTAAGAAAAATCAAAAGAAAAGTACGAAATTAACAAAAAAATCTAGACCAATATCAAGTCCGAATAATTATTTCTTTTGACCTTTACCTTTACAGCAAAAGAATTTATTATTTTAAGATGAAGAATTTACTAGTAAAAGGATTTATAAAATTATTATTTTAAGATTTTAGCATTTAGGTTATATCTTAGTTTCTTGAAATGGAGTAATGAAAAGTGTTTGAAATGTATTTGAATAGATGTATTTGGAGGAGAAGAATAAAGTTGAGATATTGTAGGCTAAGTTCCATTTTTTGTTTGATTTGTTGCAGAAACTGGATTTGGTGAATGGAGTGCTCTTCACTGGTGGGTGGGCTACATCTGGTCCATATCTCCAAACTCTTCAATATGTTTTCAAGGTACATCATTATATTTTCCTAATAACTCTCTAAACTGCATTAATTAATATCATCCATAATTTTCTATTTTAATTTTCAGATTCCTGGATCAAATCCTTTTCACTAGTAGGGACTTGTGGAAATAGATTTTAAAACAAAAATATGGCACCTTTTTTTTTATTTTGTACCCTTAATGAGCATTGATATTTGCTAACAAAATTGTATCCATATTTTTCTCAAAATCTAACTTGTCATGGGAGGAAAGTTTTTTTAAAAGTTCATTTTTTATCCTTTTTTTCAACAAAAATAATCCATAATTCTTTTTTGCATTTTTCCTCTACTAAGTTGCATATTGGTAAATTAAACTTTTTTTTATATTAAACTTTAATATTTAAAAATTATTAATGGAATTTGTTTTATTTATGTGTGTAGAAAGCTTTAGAGAGAAATGATGCTGGAGACCACTTCCCAGTACTTGGCCTCAACTTAGGTGGAAACCTGCTGATAAAGATTGTAGCTGATGTAAGTTATCTTCATTGTCATTTTTACATTAGGGGTGTGAAATGTATATTTTTCTAATATTTTCTCTCATTTTTTTATTACTAATATTTTCCCTCTTGATTTTTGTTACATTTTTGTGGTGTGGTGTATTTATGTTTTTAGTTTTTCATGGAAACAGCAAGGTGATGTTCTTGAAACATTTAATGCATCGAGTTTGCTAAGTTATCTTCAACTGTGGAGTAGTGCAAATGATGAAGGAAGTCTGTATCAAAGGTAAGTTATCTACATTATAAATTTTCAATCTATGAAGAAACATGGAAAGAACAGTATATGAATTAATTGCTATAAACTTTTTAATATTACAAATTAATTTTTTCAATAAATTCATTGATCTACTACTATTTCATTTTTTTAGAATGAAAGATTAAGTTTAACAATTTTTTTCTTTTATAGATTTCCTTCAGATTTGTTGTCACTGCTGAGCATAGAAACTCTTGTGCTGCATAATCATAAAGTGAGTTTCTGTTGTCAATTACTTATTTATATATTTGAGGCTTCAATTATGACATAGTGAGTTTTTTTTTCTTGTTTCCTACACACTTTTAATAATTCCTTATAATTTTATTTTATATTTTTAAATTCAGTGATGTAATATTAGTATGTTTTTTACATGACAGTATGCCATAACCCCGCGCAAGCTTCAATATAATAGAAACTTAGGAAACTTTTTTGACATTTTGGCCACATCCACAGATAGAGATGACAAGGTATTTATTAAATTAGTGTTGTCTTCTCCTCATCTTAATTAAACCTATTTTTCTTCATATTCTAATTTCTCATTACTTTTGGTTAAAATTTCTAACATTATCATTAATTATGATTTTAGATTTTTGTTACCACAGCACGTGGTAAGAACTATCCTGTGACAGTTAACCTATGGCAACCAGAGGTAATTTATAAATTTGCTACTACTTTTTTATTTTTTTATTAGTAATTCTCAATTTCATAATTTAACAATTTTATATTTTAATTATATTGCACCTTTCTACCAAAACAATGTTGCAGAAAAATGCCTTTGAATGGGCCACATCTTTGAAAGCTCCTCACACAGAAAATGCAGTTCGGGTTACTCAGTCCACTGCAAACTTTTTTGTGAGGTTAGGACACATGATATTTTCTTCCATTTTTTAATTCTCACAAGTATAAGTGGTTATTTTAGAAGGGTGAAAGTTGAAGCAATTATGTCTACTTTTCTTTCTTTTGTTGTACCCCTTTTGCTCTCTTTCTTCATACCACTAGTTTTAATATGAATGGTCATTTAAGAGTCTGAGATCCAATTTTTATACACTCCATCCACTTGTGAAATGGTTAAGCTTTGTTACACTCTACAAAAAAAAAGAGAAAATATAGTTGTTAAACTTTCTTCCCCTTATGATTATTTTTGTCTAACAGAAATTGTATAAGAGTTTTAGTTAAGGAATTTACAAAATACATTCTTTATTAAGTGAGATTACATTAAAAATGACATTTTTAAGAAAAAAAAAATCAGATTTAAGTTTTAACGACAGTGGTTAACGTTTTTTCTAAAATAATCAATGTGTCATGCTGAAGTATGACTTTGGTTATTTATACAAGATTTTAGATTGAAATCTTACTATAGACAATGAATCACTCCATACAAAAATAATGTCAATATGATAAATGATATTGTTTAGTGCAAAACTATTATATCTTTACTTATAATTCCACTATCATTGGACAATGCCTACACCAACAAGGTTAGTGTAATGATTTACATTGTTTTTGTTAGTTTGTATTATAGTATATGTTTTGTTTTTGGTCTGGTGGTTGTGTTTGAACATGTAATTGTGAATGGTTAACATGTGTGTCATCTTGATGAATTTGGGAGCAGTGAAGCTAGGAAATCCTCAAACAAACCTAATGCTCAAGAAGTGCGAGACAATCTCATCTACAATTACCAACCCACTTATGGTGGAGCTGCAGGGTAAGTTAATCTTTCTCACAGTATCCATTGCCTTGCACATAGCAAAGTTTTTACATAGTTTCATTTTGCAACTTGCAGAAAAGGATACGATCAAGTTTATCTCTTTCAGTGATTTTGTGCACCATAAATTATGAAGGGTGGATGCATTTTGAGGAATAAAAATTTGTGCACGGTGATGCTTGTAATATGTTTAATATCAGGGCAATGCTCTGCTTATCAATGAGATATATATGTTATTGCCCCCAAACCTTAGTGTTTTCTCCTGTCTAAACTTATGTCTATATCTTCTTATCTATTCTTGTCTTGGGTGATTTGAAAACAGGGGTTGTCTTTGATGCTTTTCCAATTACATCAGATATGTTTGTATACAAAACAAGAAGCAAATAACCAATATTTAGTCCAACATAATTATGTAACAAAAAATTTGATTATCTAAGACCCAATATTAATTATACGGAGTTAAATACACATTATTAATTTACTTTCTGTATATGCACATCATCTATCACTGATGTGAGTTGTTCTTGTGTAATATATATTTCTGGAAGTATTTATTTACCACCACCATGGTTGTTTTTTTGTATTGTATGTTCAAGAGTTTTTAAAAGATACTAAATGCATTTAAGATTTTGCAAAGAAAAAAATTACCCACCATTTTCATTTCTATCAAATTAATCATGTAATATTTTAAATTTTTATATATTTTTGAAGTTGTTAGGAATCCCAAATATGTTTTAAAGTCCTACATTATAAAAATAAAAGACCCATAAACATATAATTATACGTTTTAGTTCAGAGATGTATATCATAATTTTTTATATGATGTACTATTGATTCATGACTCATGACTCCTTAATGTATTAATCTTCTTATATCTCTTACAAAAATATCAAGAAAAATCTCTTTTACTATTCTAATTCTTTTATTCTATTTTTCTTTATTTTCTTCTTATTTCACTCTTTAATCCAAATAAAAACTAAGAGTTATTGGTAAAATATTATTAAAATTATGAAATAATTAATAAAATTTGTTTCATAAGAAACCAGACTACAAATTATGTGATGTTTAGTAAATTTTAACAAAAAACTAATGTGTGAAAAATAATATATTACTTAAAGTTTGTGAATAATATTTTGTAGATTCTATGTTGATACTAAGTTCCTATTGATAGGAGTGTAACGGAATTTACATAAGAGGACAACTTGAATTATATATTATGTGATGGAAGAGGCCCAAGCACAAGTCCACATGCAAGCCCACCAAAGGGTAGATTTGGGCCAACCATAGAGTTATGCAAGAGGATCCAAGAAGACGTTCTTTTACATGTTCAAATGCCATAAACTCTAGTGTAGAGTAGACTTTAATTTCTTGTCAAAATTAGCATAGGAACTTTATTTGTAATTTTCTTAGAATTAAT